>Ga0105046_10000498_pt1 | contig 55032 bp, 48 predicted proteins | sample MAT03_FD_78385 | JGI IMG/M metagenome (GOLD analysis project Ga0105046, IMG submission 78385) | Freshwater microbial communities from Lake Fryxell liftoff mats and glacier meltwater in Antarctica - MAT-03 (megahit assembly) | ecosystem: Environmental > Aquatic > Freshwater > Ice > Liftoff... | reverse complement strand
GAGGCAAAGCCCGAGGTGAAAGACGTCCATGGCGAGCACTTGAGCTACGTCACCGGAGTCGCGCTTTCGGGTACCACGCTCGTCTCGGGTGCGTACGATGGCAAACTTGTGTGGTGGGACATAGCCGCAAACAAACTCATCCGCACCACGAAGGATGCCCATGCGAAGTGGATTCGCAAACTCGCCGCGTCTCCCGACGGCAGTCGCATCGCCAGCATTGCGGATGATATGGTCTGCCGTCTCTGGGACGCATCCACCGGGAAGCTCGTCAGCGAACTTCGCGGCCACCAGGAGAAGACGCCCCACGGCTATGGTTCGATGCTTTACGCCGTCGCGTTCTCGCCGGACGGCACGCTGATCGTCACTGGCGACAAAGTCGGTCATGTCGTCGTGTGGGATGCGAAAAAGGGAACCCAACTCGCCAGCGTCGAAGCTCCGGTCATGTACACCTGGGATCCGGTGCAGCGACTTCACTCCATCGGCGGCATACGCTCGGTCGCGATCTCACCGGACAACGCCACCCTCGCCGTCGGCGGCATGGGGAAGGTCGGCAATATTGACCATCTCGAAGGCAAGACGCGCCTCGAACTTTTTGACTGGAAGGCCGGCAAGGCACTCGCCGAGATCCAGAGCGACAAGTTTAAAGGGCTCGTCAATCGCCTGGCGTTCGCTCCCGATGGCTCCTGGCTTGCCGGGGCCGGCGGTGCGGGCGAAGGCTTCCTGAGTTTCTGGGACGTGAAGCAGAAGAAAGTGATTCGCGAGGAGAAGGTCGGCAATCACATCCACGATTTCGCCATGAGCAAGGCAGGGAGCGAAATCGCACTGGTCGGGCATAGCAAGGTCATCGTCTTTCAGGTCGCTTGATCTGTGAATAGCCACTCGGACTAGAATCGGCTCCCGCGGTCGAATTCGCCCACGGGAGCCGAGGACCTGTTTCAGCGTGAGGGCAAAGCGCTGCCCAGCGCGGGATTCGGAATGGTGGGAGTGAGAATCGCCGGATTTGGAATGGTCGCCGCCACACCTCCCACGGCTCCCATTCCCGGTGCAATGATAGGATCGGGCACGGCCGCGGCGGTTTGCTGGATACGAGCTTCCGCGCCTGTCACCTCCGTCGGAGGAAGTTCGGCACGTCGCGCCGACCGGCCGATGGGGCCCAGCAGCATCCCGATCGCCATCAGGGTGAAGCCGGTGAGAAAAAGCCCCGAAAGCCAGAACCACTCATTTGGGGAAACAGGCGTTGTCCGCCCTCGAATGTAGACAAAATACCATACCGCTGTCCAGACGTCCATGAGGGCGCCCACCGTCACGTAGATGATCGCCGTTCGTGGACCAAAGGCCGGACTGCTCAGCATTCCCATGATGATGCTCCTGACGTGGTCCGATTACCACTTCGTAACGGAGCACCATGTACGCATTTCAAGTGCCAAGATTTGCTCAGCCTCGTTCTCAAAAAATCCCTTGAGGAAAGAGGGCAATCCGAGAAGCCAGGTGAATGATTTGCTCCATCCAAGGATCACGAATTGAGAAGGACTTTGCTCAATCTGACGTGGTGTTTTTCTACTGCGCTTCCCCGTTCACAAGTTCAGAAACGCCTCTGGGCGCTTCAGGTCCGAAAGGCTCCTGCGGTCGTTCTTTCGCTTCTTGAGCTTTAGGAAAACTCCCTCGCTGCCGCTTCTCACTCTTGATTAACGGATCGTTTTTGTAAGGCTTATCCACGCTGTAGCAACCGCCCGAGAGGACGGAGCTAATGACAATCGTGAGAATAAGGACTCGGTGAGTCATGCCCGGCTTCATGGAGTAGCGTAGGTCGCGGGATTTGCGGGCTCCTCCAAATATCGGCCAGTGGGCCCGAAAAGATGAGCCTATCGCCCTCAGCCGCGAATGTGGCCCTCACCGGTGACGACCCACTTGTAAGTCGTGAGTTCACGAAGTCCGCAGGGGCCGCGGGCGTGGAACTTGTCGGTGCTGATGCCAATCTCGGCGCCGAGGCCGAGTTCAAAGCCATCGTTGAAGCGAGTGCTGGCGTTCACCATCACGGCCGCGGCGTCCACCGTGAGCGTGAATCGCTGGGCGGCCGAGAGACTCGCGGTCACGATCGCATCCGTGTGCTTGGAGCCGTGAGTGTTGATGTGATCGATGGCGGCCTCCAGGCTGGGCACGACCTTCACGGCGAGGATGAGGTCGAGGAATTCCGTGCGATAGTCGGCCTCGCTCGCACTCTTCGCGGTGGGGATCAAGTTCCGGGTGCGTGAGCAGCCGCGAATCTCGACACGTTTCGCCGCCAGGGCCGCGCCGACTTGCGGCAGAAAACGGTCCGCGACATCCTCGTGGACGAGCAGGCACTCGGCAGCATTGCAGACGCCGGGCCGCTGCGTCTTCGCATTCACCACGATCCTCTCCGCCATCTCCAGATCCGCGGCAGCGTCCACGTACACATGGCAGATACCGTCGAAGTGCTTGAGCACCGGCATCGTGGCCTCGCGAGCCACCCGGCGAATGAGCGACTCGCCGCCGCGAGGGATTGCAAGATCGATGAGATGGCCGAGTTTCAGCAAGTGACCGACCGCCTCGCGATCGGTCGTCGGCACCAGTTGCACCGCATCAACAGGCAGCCCCGCGGTGGCGACTTCGTCCGCCAGAATGCGATGGATCGCGGTGTTCGAGTGGATCGCTTCCTTGCCCCCACGAAGGATGACGGCGTTGCCGCTCTTCACACACAGGGCGGCCGCGTCGACCGTCACATTGGGCCGGGATTCGTAGATGAAGAAGACGACGCCCAGCGGCGCCCCGACCTTCAGCACCTGCAAACCGTTGGGGCGAACGCTGCCTTCGCGAACCTCGCCGACCGGATCGGGCAGCGACGCGACCTGTCGGAGGCCTTCCGCCATCTGCTGGATGCGAGCCGACGTTAACGTGAGTCGGTCGATCGCGGCCGTGTTCAGCCCATAGCCCGGGGCGGCGGCCACATCCTTCGCGTTCGCTTCGAGGATCTCGGAAGCCCGTGATTCCAGGGCTTTCGCCGAAGCGAGAATCCAGCGATCCTTCGCGGCACGCAGGACGGCGGCCATGCCTCGCGAGGCCGTGCGGGCACGAGTCGCCAGGTCCAGGCACAGCGTGGGGATTTCGGTCGTCAAGGTCGCAGCACTCAAGTCCGTTCTCCGGGGGATCAGTGCCGTTATCTTACTCGCCCGGCGAGGGCCTCGATGAGTCGCACCGCGTCGCGGGTCGCTCCAACGTCGTGAACCCGCACCACCTGCACACCCCCTCGCGCCGCCGCAAGGCAGGCCGCCGCCACCGAACCGACCATCCGCTCCGGCCGTGGGCGACCGATGATGGTGCCAATCACGCCCTTCCGCGAGATTCCCAGCACGATCGGCCGCCTCAGCGGTCGATAGCGATCAAGGTTCGCCAGCAGGTCCAGATTGTGATCCTGAGTCTTGCCGAAGCCGATGCCAGGGTCGAAGGCGATCGCTTCCCCGAGGATTCCCGCAGCCGTCAGGCTTCGCAGACGCTCCTCGAAGAAGTCGCCCACCTCCTGGAGCACATCTTCGTATCGGGGGTTCGCTTGCATCGTCGCCGGCGTCCCCTGCATGTGCATGACGATCGCCCCGGCCCCGCTCTCGGCGACGACCGCCGGCATCTCCGCGTCACCTCGCAGGCCGGTGATGTCGTTGATGATGCTGGCACCCGCCGCCAGACAGCGGCGCGCCACATCCGCCTTGTTCGTGTCGACAGAGAGCGGGACCGAAGTGTTCGCGGCCAGGCCTTCAACGACGGGGAGAACGCGGCGAAGCTCCTCGTCCCACGGCACCGGCAGGGAACCCGGCCGCGTCGATTCCCCGCCAATGTCAAGGAGGTCCGCCCCCTCGGCCACGAGTTGCCGCCCGTGCTCGATGGCGAGGGATGGATCGAGAAATCGGCCGCCATCCGAGAAACTGTCCGGCGTGACGTTGACGATGCCCATGATGAGCGGACGGGCACCAATCGCGAAGGTGTGCTGCCGACATCGCCAGACCAGTGGAGGCATGAGAGGGGTTCCACTGCGTCTCGTGGCGTCGCAAAATCTATCACCGATGACCTTGCGACGCCATGAAAAGATTCACTTCTTCGCCAGTTCCGCCTGGATCGCCTTCGTCAATTCCTCGGCACTCGGATCGACCGCGGACTTGAAGCGACTGACCACCTGGCCCTTGCGATCCACTAGAAACTTCTCGAAGTTCCAGCCAACGTCCTTCGTGTCGTCGCTCTTGGACACGAGATACTTGAACAGAGGCACCGCACTCGAGCCCTTGATGCTCACCTTCGCGAGCATGGGGAAGCTCACCATGTAGTTGGTGGCACAGAACTTCGCGATCTCGTCATCGGTGCCGGGCTCTTGATTGCCGAACTCGTTGGAGGGGACGCCGACCACCACGAAGCCGTCCTTCTCGTGCTTGGCGTACAGATCCTGCAAGCCGGTGTACTGAGGCGTGTATCCGCACTCGCTGGCGACGTTCACGAAGAGCACGACCTTGCCCTTGAACTTGGAAAGGTCGACTTCCTTGCCGTCAAGGGCCTTCATTTTGAAGTCATAAGCGGATGTCGGCTTCTCCGCCGCGGTGCAGGCCGAGGCAAACAGAACGACAGCCGCCACGGCGACTCGTGCGATGAGATTCATTCGAGAGGCTCCAGGGGCGATCGAAACGTGAGACCTGAGATCATTCTACAAGCTAGACGACCAAGACGGCGGGGGATTCACGATTCACGGAGAGAGCCGCTCTCGCTGCCAGCTTCCGTCGGCCTGCCTGGAAAAACAGAGGCGATCGTGCAGCCGGCTCGGCCGACCCTGCCAGAACTCCAGCACTCGCGGCAGCAGGCGGTAGCCACCCCAGTTGGGCGGACGAGGCACATCGCCGTCCGGGTATTTGGCCATCAGGTCCGCATGCTGTTTCTCCAGGAACTCACGGCCAGGAATCACCTCGCTTTGCGGGGACGCCCACGCGCCAAGCCGGCTGCCCAGCGGTCGCTTCACGAAGTATTCGTCGGACTCCTCGCGCGTGACCACTTCGATCGTCCCCTCGACTCTCACCTGCCTCTCCAGGGCATGCCAGGGGAAGACGAGCGCCCCCAACGGATTCGCTGCGATCTCCCGGCCCTTGCGGCTGTCGTAGTTGGTGAAGAACGTGAAGCCGCGATCGTCGAGTGCCTTCAGCAGCACCAGCCGAGCCGACGGCACGCCCTCAGGCGAGCAGGTGGCGAGCACCATCGCGTTCGGTTCCGGCAGCCCCGCGGCCAAGGTCTCGTCGAACCAGCGGCGGAACAGCCCGAGGGGACCATCCACCGCATCGGACTCCGCGAGCCCTCCACGGCTGTAGTTCTCGCGAAGATCGGCGAGCGTTGGCATGGTGATTCTCTCGTGGGATCTTGCTACTTCGATGCAGGCACCTTCGCCGTCCAGAGAATGCCTTGGGCCATGAGTCGGCGATAGTCGTCTCGCTTCCAGTTCTCGTGGAAGTGCAGGCCGGTGAAGCCGAACGATCGGCCGCCGTCCGGGCGTTCCCAGGCCCACGAGACCATCTCGGGCTTCCCCTCGATCACCGCGTGCAACAGGGGCTTCACGCCGCCGGCCCTCGGCTGCTTCAGGGCGTAATAGAACTCTTCATGCACCGTGAAGTCCTTGAGCCCTGCCGTGATCGGATGCTTCGCATCCACAACGTTCACCTCCGCGTCGACCACCTTGAACTTGCGATCCGGCCCGCCGTGGCAGCCGCCGAAGAGATTGGCGAACGCCTCGATGTTCTTCTCGTCCCGCGTGCCCATGCCCCAGTGTATCACGGTGAAACCGCCGCCTCGAACCGCCAGCTTCTGGAACGCCTTCAAACGGGCCTCGTCCGCGGAGAGCCAGGCAGCCCCTTCCGTGAGGAAGAGCACCACCGCATCCGCCCGGCCGATCAGTTCCGGGCCATCCTTCCAGGCCGGGTCCGCTTTCACCACGGTCGTCTCGACTCCAGGGGCGGACTTCAACAGCTTCGCGATCTCTTCCATCGCAGGGAGGTATTCATGCGTGCCCGGCGGGTGGTTATCCGCCGCGGAGCCGATGAGCAGAAGCTTCTTCGGAGGTTCCGCCGCGAAGGCCTCACTGGCGGTGAGGAGCACCGCGGCTGTGAGAGTGATGAGACGCAGCATGTGCCAAACTCCTGGGAGGATGAAGGAGTACCATGGAAACGCCAGGAGTCGAAGGAGCGACTGCCAAATGCGTCACAGCGTCATCGCCCGGTCGATCCGCTCCAGGCTTTTCTCGCGGCCGAGGATGGCCAGCGTTTCGTACGTCCCGAAGCCGACCTCCTTGCCAGTGACGAGGACGCGAAGCGTCTGGCTCACGGGCATCGGCTTCGTGTTCTGGGCGGCGATGAACGCCTCCACCTTCGCCTTCAGCGTCGCGGCATCATACGGCTCGGCCGTCGCCACGATCTCGCGAAGGGCAGGGGCCCAATCGGAGCCGGGGGCGATTTTCACGTGGTTCGTCAGCGACTTCTCGTCGAAGCGGATCTGATCCGTCGGCAGGAAGAAGTTCTCGAAGTCCAGAATATCCCCGAAGACGCGAAGCCGTGGGCCCATTGCTGACACGATGGCCTCGACGGCGCCGCGATCGTACGTGAGCCCCGCCTTGTCCAGGAATGGGAGAACGCCCTCCACTTTCGCCGCCGGGGAAAGGGCGTTCATGTGGCGTTCCTGGAACGCGAAGAGCTTCTTCGCGTCGAAGCTCGCCGGGCTCTTGTTCACACGCTCCAGAGAGAAGAGGTCGATCATCTGCTGGCGGGTGAAGTCTTCCGTCTTGTCGTCGAGCGACCAGCCGAGCAGCACGAGGTAGTTGATGATCGCGTCCGGCAGGTAGCCGACCTGCTTGTAGAAGTCGACGAGCACAGGGTTGAACGACTCGGGATTTGTCTCAATCTTGAGCCGATCGGCGATGGCCTTGGCGTGTTCGTAGACCTTCTTGAAGTCCTGGTTTTTCAAGTAGTTGGCGATCTTCCGCTTGCTGAGCTTGTTCTTGCTGCCGGGCTCGGCGACGAAGGGCAGGTGGGCGAACTCCGGTCGTGGATATCCCAGCCCTTCGAGCATGAAGATCTGTCGCGGGGTGTTCGACAGGTGCTCCTCGGCACGGATCACATGGGTGATCTTCATGTCGTGGTCGTCGACCACATTCGCAAGGTTGTATGTGACGGTGCCGTCGGATCGCTGGATGACGATGTCCTGCTCGCCGGCCCACTCGACGCGGACCTCGCCGCGGATGTGATCCTGGAAGACGCACGTTCCCTCGCGGGGCATCTTGGCCCGCACGCTGCCAGTGCGGCCCTCGGCCTCGAATTTCGCTCGCTCCTCGGGCGTCGTCGCCATCCATCGGCGGCTGGAGACCTTGTTCCGCTTCTCTTTCTCGGCCAGTTCCATCTCGGCCTTCATCTCCTCGGGCTTCGCGTAGTCCCAGTAGGCCAGGCCTCGGTCCAGGAGCGATTGCACAGCGGTCTGGTAGCGATCAAGCTTCTGCGATTGGTAGTAAGGACCGTGCGGGCCGCCGACCTCGGCGCCTTCGTCCCAGTCGAGGCCCAGCCAGCGGAAGCCATCGAGGATGGGCTGCAAAGCCTCGGCGACGTTGCGTTGCTGGTCGGTGTCGTCGATGCGGAGGATGAACTGGCCGCCGTGCTTTCGGGCGAAGAGCCAGTTGAAGAGGGCCGTGCGGACGCCGCCGATGTGGAGGTATCCGGTGGGGCTCGGAGCGAAGCGCGTGCGGACCGTCATGAGGTTCTCGTAAGGACAGGCTTCCAGCCTTGTCATCCCTTCAGCGGGGCCGCTCGAATTCACGAGTGGCTCCAACGCTGTTGCAAGTGATGCGGACGTGGCAGGCCAGAGACCTGCTTGAGGGAAATGATACAAAAAACCCGCCGGACGGTTCGGGGCTCCCCTTCGAGAAGGTGAAGCCGCGAGTCGTCCGGCGGGTTGCGTACGGGCCCGGAACGCGCTGTCCCAGCCCCGTGGCTTGTAGAACGGCCCGGTCGAGCGCCTCCGGTAGGCCGGGTGGTAACGCTCTCGGGCACGGCTCATGGTCAAGTCGTTGAGGCCTTCGTCAATCCGAAGGCGGGGTTGAATTAAAGCACAGCTCGTGCCAGGCGCCCAGGAAAATCACTCGCCTCGTCGTTTCTCAGGAAATGCAGGCTGTTTGACCGAGAAGTGGGTTTCGGACCCTCCGCGAGTTGCTGAAAACCCCTGCAAGAAGTGCGCGATTTCGCAGCGATCGATAAGGCGTTGTGGCGATCCGTCGCTCTCCACAACGCCCGTAGGAAACTTTACTTCACCCGCAGGGTCACGGTTTCTTTCTCTTTGATCACGCTCTTCACCGGGCTGCTGCCGCCCTGGAGAAGCTGGTAGCTGAAATCGCCGGCGGGCACTTCGACCGACTTCACCGCGTGTGGCCCGATCTGGTAAGACTGCTTGTCGTTGATGACCATCGAGATCTCGACCGGGTAATCGTTGACCAGGCGAAGCGTGCCTTTTGACGCCACGGCCGGAGCCACAACGGAAGGTGCGTACGCGGAGACGCCCGGCGTCGTGGACGGCATGGGGCTCGGCAGCGTGATCTTCGTCGAGGGCGTCGGATCGGTGCTCGCGGGCGGTGTGGTGGCTGGTGTTGTCGGACGCTGGGCGATCGTCTGGCTCTTCATGCCTTCGATCGACTTGCGGAGATCTTCGACGCGGTCGTTCAGCCGACGGATGTCAATAATCAGGCCCGGGTCGGACTCGACGGGGAAGCCCTTTTCGTCCTTGCGGCCGAAGATCCGTTCACGGATCGCCTTCATGTCCCTCAGTTCCTCACGGATCTCTGAGAGAAGTTTGTTGTTCTCGATGAGTTGCTTCGCGAGGGCCTCGTCCGCCTTGGCCGGTTCCTGGGCCTGGGTGGGAGAGAGCGTCACCGCCCCGCCGAGAAGCGCCGCCATCGCGGCCTGGGTCAAGGATCGTTTCATGGCCGAGTCTCCAGGTGTCAACACAGGTGGTTCAGGCTTCGCGATTATCGCGGTCGTCGTTGTCAGGGCCGGTTCTCGGATCGGCCTTGCCGTTGTTGACGGTGGCGTGGCCGGAGCCAAATCCATCGGCGGTGGAACATCCAGCGACACGCCGGGGGCCACTAAAGCGGGCTTCCCAGGTGTGGCCGGCTTGGTGACGATCGGATCCACCGGCTTCGGCGGAGCCCACTCCAGCGGTTCCGCAGGCTTCACCGGGATCGGCAAGGCCAGCGTCGGTTCCGCGGGCTTTTCGAGCGAAGGCAGTGCCAGGCTCGGAACGGTCGCGAAGTCAGCTTTCGGAGCCTCGGCCTTCGCGATCGGTGCCGAAATCATCGGCGTCACCGGTCTGGCCGCTGAGGGTTCGATCGGCTTCATCACGGACGCGGGCAGCGGGCCAACCTTCGGCTTCACCGTTAGTGGACCAAGGTCCGGCGGGAAGAGAACCGGCTTGGCCGCTTTTTCCGTTCCCGACGGAGACCCCGAGTTGAGAGTATTCCGTGCTTCCGGCTGACGCAAGTTGAATTCGGATTCTCCCACCGGTAAGGGAGGGGCCGATTCTGCGAACTTTAACGGTGGCGCGGATGGGGCAACCGGAGCGTGCGAGGGCGAAACAGAATTCGTCGGCCTCGGCGCGACGAATTCTGTTGGAGGCGTAATCGCCGTCGCGGCCGACTCCGGAACGGTCAGGGGTGCCTGGGGCGCAGGCTTCACAGGCGGCGCCACGGGCTTCGTGGCCGCACCCCACTCGGGCAGGATAGGCTCGTTCGACAAGGGCTTCTTCGGCACTGCCAGCGGCGAGTCGAGCGAAGGCAGATCCGGGATCCCCTTCGACGGGCCCGCGACGGCCGGTACGGGCTTCACAGGCGGCCAGGTCGGCACCGGTGGAACCACGCCCGCGGCAGGCACGACCTTCGCGACCATCGGCGGCTCCTGCGAGGGAGCGCTGTAGGTCGTCGGCGAGCGGGTCCATTGAAGGTCCGCACCGCCAGGAGTGGTGCGGACCGGCTGGCCCATCGCAAAGGGCAGGGCCGCGACCGCTGCCGAGCCCACGAGCAAGGCCAGGGCCGAGCGACGCCACCATCGTTGAGCGACCATGCGGGTCATGCGTGAATCCTCTGAAACAAACGAGGACTCGGAATCTCGGCCTTCGACTCCCGGGGTGAAGGACTTCCGCCCCGGTCAATGAAGGCCGATTCTCCGAATCCTGCTCTCAGTTCTCTTCGTACTGTGCGATCCGATTGCGGGACGACTCGACGTCTTCCGCTTCAGGCACCGCGACGCGGTATTCCATCTGGAAGGCGTCTTCGCCGCTGTCCTCATAGTAGCTGCGGAGAACCTTCACCGCCCGGAAGTCCAGATCGCGGAAGAAAAGCTGGGCCGGCAGGTTCGACTCGCGAACCGCCAGGGTGATCTTGGTTCGCCGATGGCTCGACAGCTTGGCGATCAACTTGCCGACCATCTGGCTGCCGATCCGAGTGCGCCGCATGTTCGGAGCGACGGCGAAGTTCAGGATGTGGAGGCGGCTCTTGTGGAGTTCATAGATCATGAACCCCACCACCTTTTCATCCTGCTCGGCCACCATCCCGATGCAGTTTCGCTGGCGAAGGCAGCGGAGAAAATCCTCCTCCGTCCAGGAGTATTCAAAACTGGAGAGCTCGGTCTTGAGCACGTCGGGCATGTCCCGACGGATCATCCAGCGAATGTGGATCCGGCTGGCTTTCTGGCTGGCACGTCCTGCGCTCATCAACGGACTCCTTCCCCCGGTCGGAGCCAGATCGATCATCGATCCGCTGCCGCACCTCGATCTATGATCCGGGAGGTCGGGTGGGTTGCGGATAGTAGCAACGCCCCCCGATCCTCTCAAGCCCACCCCTCCCCAGGAGTGAACCCCTTCGACATTGCGGAATTCTCGACGACATCCCGAGTCTCGAAACGCGGATCTCGGCTATCGTTGCGAGATCCGCGTTCCGCATTTCCCTGTTACTGCTGGTAGAACCGCGTGCTCTCTTCCTTGACCACTGGCGAGGTGATCTGATCGCAGGTGAGTTGCACTCGCAGGCGCTGGTCGCCTGCCACGGTGCCGCGGACGCGGACGCGGTAGACGAGTTCGCCCTTCACGCCCAGCGTTGGGATGGCATCGAACACCAGTTGCTGACCCTGAGCCTTGATCTGCGTCGGACCGTTGGAACCCGTGTAAGACGTGCCCTCGGCCAGAGCGGCGACGAGTTGGACGTTGGAGCAGGCACCGGTGCCCTGATTGGACACGCGGATCTCGTAGACGGCTTCCTTGCCGACTTCGACGAGCCCTTCGACGCCAGCGACTTCGAATCGGATGGCGGACACACCCTCAGCATGGATGGGGGTTTCCGCCTTGGCTTCGAGAGCCCGCCCGCCCGTGGTGGCCGAGGCGGTGACGACGCCGGACGCGGGTGCCTGTTCCTGGCCGCACTGGGCCAGAGTGCGGAGCATGCCATCGGCCGCGGAAACGGATCGCACCTTGAGCGTGACCTGCCGGGTGCCGCCCGCGGGCAGCGAGGGCAGACGCCAGGTGACGGCGCGAGTGGTGCTATTGAAGACGCCGCCATCGCTGGCCTGGACGTACTCGAAGCCGTCCGGCAGCACGGAGTACACGCTCAGCGGATCGGTGGACGCGGTGCCAGGGTTGGCGAGGTCGATGCTGTAGGTCGGCTCGGATCGCACGAAGCAATGGGCCGGGCCGGTCTGCTTCAGTTGCAGGAGAGCCTCGACCACGTTCACTGCAACGCGGGCGGTCGACTCCGGGCTGCCTTCGGTGGCGGCCACGATCTGGCAGGACTGCATGCCGGCACGGGCCGCGGCGACGGGCAGCTTGATCGACTTCGTCTCGCCTGGCTTCACGTCGGCGAGGATCGTCTCGATCTCGTTACCACCCGCGGAGGGCACCTTCGGGCAGAAGAGGCCATCGGTGAGCATCGCCTTGAGCATCAGCTTCGTGGCGGGGCCGGAGCCGGTGTTTGTCACCTTGATGACGAAAGCCGCCTCCTCGCCCACGCGAGCCGTCTCGGGACCGGCGACAGCCACGCTGATGCGAGGCCTCGTGACGCGGGTCTTCGCATCGACGGAGGCCGAGAACGACACGGTCGCACGGCTTCGAAGCTCGCCTTCGTCCGACGGCTTGATCCGAACCGAGATACGGCGATCCGCACCCGGTTCGATGCCGCCGAGGGACCACATCAGGTGATCGCCGTTCACTTCCGCCGGGGGATCGCTGCTGAGGAAGCGAGCGCCCATCGGCAATTCATCAGAGACCTTCACATCCGCGATGCCGACGGCGCCGGCATTGCGAACCAGCAGATCGTACTTGAATTCCTGGCCGAAGTTGACGGTCTCAGGCGCGAAAGCCTCGACAATCACACTCGGCGCGAGCCGGGCGGGCAGGGATCCCGGCGTTACCGCGGTGGTCTCGGCCGGTACCTTCGTCGCCATCATCGGAGCCGTGGGCGACGCGGAGAAGGTTTCCATCGGGCTTGGCGAAGCCAGGACCGTGTTGCCGTTCCCCACCGGTGCCATCACGGGCATTGCGGGTGCAGGACTGAACATCGTCGGAGCGCCGCTGACGAGCGGCGTCGGGCTCGGCATCACAAGCGAAGGGACCGACGGCGAAGGCATCGCCTTCACATCGTTCACCAGGGGCTCCGGCAGCTTTATGTCGGGAGCCGGGAGCGTCGGGAACTTTGACGTGGTGACACGCGGATCAGGAGTGGGAATCGAGGGCATCCCGCTGGGGCTGGGCAGCGACGGCATGGTCGTGGAACCCATGCCGGTGGGGGCCGGGAAGGCCGGCATCGGCAAGGGGCCGCCCGCGGGCCGGACGCCACCGCTGGTGAGGTCCATGTTCGGCGGCGGCAGGTCCACACTCGCGGTGCGGATGCCAGTGCTCGGGGCCGGCGGATTCAGCGGACGCATCGGCGTCGGAAGCGGCTGAGCCTGGGTCATGGTGGTGCCCAGCCCCGCACCCGCGGGAGGCATTGCCGGGTTCTGTTGTGGCTGCGGCCGACCCGCGTTGTAGTTTTGAGGCATCGGCGGCTGGTAGCCTGCGGCCGGCGGCGTCGGCGTCCAGTCGGACCACTGCCGGGTGTAAGATGGAGCCGCGGGAGGCACGGTGCCTGCTCGCAGCGGCGGTTGCGTGGCGCCGGCTCCGTAGGTCGGGCTTGCAGGCATCCTTGTGCCCATGCCCGGCGGCGGCGGGCTCTGGGCCCCGACCGTCCCCAGGACCGCCAGGCCCGTCACGCTCGTGAGCAGCCCCAGCACGATTGGTTTCTTCCTCACGGAATTCTCCCCCCATTCAAACGGAAACAAGCACTTCCCCCATCGAACCCCGTCGCGTCAGTCCCTCTTCCGCCGCGCCGTGATCCGCTTCCTTCGTCACTTCACTCCGCCGTGGGCGCGTTCGCCGGGGCGGGGTATTTCAAGGCATTCTTCACGACCTTGGCCCGCAGAGCCTCGCTGAGGTCGATCCCCGTGTGCACACTCAACTGCAAGAGCAGCGAGAGCACATCGGCCATCTCGTCCGCCACGGCCTCGCGAAAGGCCGGGTCGTTCCGCACGAACTGACGAGACTCATCCTCCGTAAGCCAACGAAACGGCTCGACGAGTTCCCCCACCTCGCTGGCAATCGCCATCGCGAGGTTCTTCGGCGAGTGGTAAGGCTCCCACTTCCGCGCCGCGGCAAAGTCGCGGACCACGGACTTGAGAACCTCCACGGGAGTGTTCGTGTCGGACATTCGTGTTCTGTCGTTTCAGCCCCGCGCTCGGCTACCCGCGTTTCCCCCGGGGCAGACCGAGCGTTTAGGCGGCGAACCATAACAAGGCCGCCTGAGGTGTCAACAGAAATGTGAGGGAAATCGTGGATCAATTTCTCTATCTCTTCCCTCTGCTTACTCCGCGACCCAAAGCGGTGAACATTCCTCGGAGCCTGATATGGCCTTCGCACCGGTCGATGAACAGCTTGCCACGATTCTTCGCGGCTCGGCCCAGATCGAAACGCACGCCGATCTCAAGCGCAAACTCGAACGCAGCTACCGGACCGGCACGCCCCTGCGAATCAAGTATGGCATTGATCCCACCGGCTTTGACGTGCACCTCGGCCACACCGTGCCGCTGCGAAAGCTACGCCAGTTCCAACTCCTCGGCCACACGGCCGTCTTGATCCTCGGTAACGCCACCGCCGCGGTCGGCGATCCGAGCGGACGCGATGAGGCGAGGAAGGGCCTTACGCCAGAACAGATCGAGATCAACGCGAAGACCTACCTCACGCAGATCGCGAAGGTGATCGACATCACCAAAGCGGAGGTTCGCCCCAATGGCGACTGGTTCAATCGCTGGGGCTTCACCGATGTGCTCAAATTGCTGGGTAAGACGACCGTGCAGCGAATGCTCGAGCGAGACGACTTCAGCAAGCGATTCCGCGAAACGATGATGCCGATCTATCTCCACGAGTGCCTGTACCCGCTCATGCAGGGGCACGACTCCGTGGAGATCAAGGCGGATGTCGAACTCGGCGGCACCGAGCAACTCTTTAACCTGATGGTGGGCCGCGACCTGCAGCGCGACGCCGGGCAGGAAGCGCAAGTCTGCCTGACGATGCCGATCCTCCGTGGCACCGATGGCGAGAAGAAGATGGGCAAGAGCGTCGGCAATTACATCGGGCTCAACGAAGCCGCCAAGGAGCAGTTCGGCAAGACCCTGAGCATCCCCGACCACGTGATGAAGGAGTGGTTTGAACTGCTGACGGATCGCCCCACGAGCGAGATCGAGGCACTTCTCGCGGGCCATCCGATGGAAGCGAAGAAGACGCTCGCCGCGGACATCGTGACGTTTTACCACGGAGCCGAGGCCGCCACGATGGTGCGCAAGGACTGGGATACGCAGTTCAGCGCGAAGAAGGATCCGGATAACATCGACGAGGTCACGATCGCCGCGAGCGAAGTGGTGAATGGGCAAGTCGCAGCGATCAAACTGCTGGTGATCGCGAAGCTCGTGGCGAGCAACGGTGAAGCACGGCGGAAGATCGAGGAGGGAGCATTTAACTACGGAGCAGAGAAGACGAAGCCCGCGGACTCCAAGGCCAGCGTGGACGTGACCGACGGACTTGTGATGCGACTGGGGCGGAAGATCGTGCGCGTACGAGTGGGTTAGACATCGAACAAGTCAGGAGTCATGTCGCGGGCACCGAGGAAGATTCGTTCGATCAAAACGAAAGCTTCCGTCGAGGAGAAAAACATCAAGTAGCCATCGATCACAGCATTTCAAAGGCCTGGCCGCAAGTCATCTCGCGTCCGGCCACTCTTGGGGAAACGTTGTATCTGACGGCATTTGAGAAGGAATCTCTCCGCGAATCGCTTCGCGGCTATGGGCGATCGTTCGTGGAGATTGACGTAGTTCTCCTCAAGGTCGATCTCGGCCAGCGACTTGAAGATCATCTTGAATCCGCATCAGGCCGTACATCATCATGTGGTCGAGTTCGTCCCAGGCGCCTTTGGCGAGTGTCTCGTCAACGAACTTCGCGAACTCGTCGGGAAGCGTAATTTGGTAAGTCTTCATGTCGGCTCCTTGTGACGAGAGCATTTTAGCGCTTGGAGATCGTACCGAGAATCCGCATCTCTTCGGCAACGCCCGCAGGGTGTCGTGCCCCTTCTCCACGGGCAGGAACGCGCTGCCATTCATTGACAAGGGGAAGATCGTGCGCGTGCGGGTGATTTGGACGTCGAACAAGTCAGGAGTGATTCAGGGGCTGGAAGAAATGGAGTTCGTCCCGTGCGTTCCGACGACCTCGAAGCCGCAGGACTCATAGAGCGGCCGTAGGGATTCCTTGCTGGTGAGCATCACGTATGGGGCCTTGTGCCGATAGGCTTCGTTGAGTGTCGTCTGCACGAGGGCCTTGGCGATGCCTTGCCCCCGGCTTGCAAGGTGGACGACCACGTAATCGATCTGCCAGTTCACGGGTGTCGTGACAAGGAGCAGGCCGTCGACGTTGCCATCGGACCCGCGATGCAGGCAGACGTAACGCACGCCGGGCCAGATCGCGAGGAACTTGCTGCGAGTGCGGAACTGCGTGCTCACGAAGTCCCACATCGAGCGACACGCGGCCTCGTCCGCGAGAAATTCCTGGAAGGTGAGGAAGTCCGTCGGCAGCGACACGGATAGCTGTTGCGAGGGCTTGCAGAAGTAATGCACTTCGGGTTCGGACATGGTCAGCAGCGCCTCCAGCGCTCCGCGAGTACGATCATTACCGCGCTGTGCTGCGAAGACTGCGTCTCGCGGCGAACTCGCCTTCTCAATCTGTGCCGAAGTGTGTGCCGGTCATGTACAGGCTGGGACCGCTGCCCTCGCGGGGGAGCAGGCCGTACTTCTTCATCTTTTTATACAGGGTCACCCGGCTCACGCCGAGAAGCTGGGCGGCCCGCGTGCGGCTTTGGTTCGCCTTCTCCAGGGCTCTCACGATGTTTGAACGCTCATTGCTCTCGCGGTTCTGCTTCAGCGTTCCCACGCCATTCGCCGTCGGCAGGGGAATGATCGACGACTCGGCTTTCACGTGAACCATCGGCGGCAGATGGTGCAGCTTGAGCTCGTTTCCGTTGCTCGTGAGCACCGCCTGCTGGACGGCGTTCTCCAACTGGCGAATGTTCCCGGGCCAGGGGAACGCTTCGAGCGTTCGCATCGCGTCGGAGTCGACACCGAAAAGCTTCTTGCCATACTTCGTGCTGTATCGGGCGACCATGCCGCGAACAAGCGGACCGATGTCCTCCGGTCGATGTCGCAACGGCGGCAGGTGGAAGCTGATTACGTGCAATCGATAGTACAGATCGCGGCGGAAGGTGCCACGTTCGACAGCATCCACCAGGTTCCAGTTCGTCGCGGCGATGATGCGGGCATGGTTATTTTGCGTCTCGTTGCCGCCGACGGGCTCAAACTCGCCCGTCTCGATCACGCGAAGCAAATTCGCCTGGTGTTCCAGGCCCAGCGCGTCGATCTCATCCAGAAGCAGCGTGCCTTCACCCGCGGCTGCGAACTTGCCAACCTTGCTCATGTCCGCGCCGGTGAACGCACCCTTCACATGGCCGAAGAACTCGCTGGCGATGAGGTTCCCGGAGAGCGTGCCGCAGGCGACCACGAGGAAACGGTGGTCTCTGCGAGCGGAGCAGTCGTGGACGAGTTTCGCGAGGAACGACTTGCCCGTACCGGTCTCGCCTTCGATCAGCACGGTCACATCGTGATTCGCGGCGATCGTCAACTGCTCGGCCATCGCGCAGAGCGAAGGAGTCTGGCAGATCAGCTTGCGGCGAATTCGCTCGGGCACGCTTTCGTTGATCGGGTCCGCAAAGGGAACGCCCGGCGTCGTGCCTCGACGAGCCCAGTTGCCCAGTTCACGCATCTGGTGCGACCAGGCCCACACGCCGGAAAGGTGCGGCAGAAGCTGATCGAGGATTCGCGAACCCACGAGCCCTTCATTCGTGACAACCACAATGCTGGCAGGGCTGAGCTGCAATCGGGCCTCGCGAACGACCTGCTCGATCGTCAACACATCGGCCGAGTCCGACGCAAGAAGGACCAGGGCTCCGTCCGTTTCCGGTGTCAGCAAGCCGGGCACATCCTCGAAACGAACCACGGGCGGCGCAAGCCCCAGCGTCTTCTGCACGTGGGACTGCACCACCTGTGCGAGCCGAAGGTCGTGGCCAGCGAGAATGAGCCGTCGTGAGCCAAGCATTGCGAGTGTCTCCGGTCGTCCATGTCAGATACCCGTCAGCACCAGGGCTGGCAGGGAATCGTTTCCAGGTCGGCTCACGCCCGTGTGAGCCGTGGTCCCTTCGAGTCACGCTTGCCCTCGAAGAGGGTGCGGCAGCGGCCGGCAACCGGGGCGGGTCGGCGGCATCGATCCCAGAGCAAATTTTGCTCTCGCATGGAGATTGCGAGTCCGGCGAGAGCGGCATGCTACGAAACGGGATCGTGCCGCGTATCCACAGGTAAACAAAGTTTACAACCGGGTGGGATGCAAACGGATTTCGCCAAGACAAGGGAAAAACCGATCGTGAAGTGTGGCCGGATCGAAAGGATTGGGGGCATTGCGCGAATTACGACAAGATTGCGGTCGGCACGTAACACCGAATTCGAGTCCCCCGGGCCACGGAAACCCCAAATCACGGACTCGCGGCTTTGTAGATGATCCACACGAAGAACGCGATCCACGTCCCTGCGAATAACACCGGAACGGCGAACGCCAGGGGGCGAGTGATCGAAAGCCCATCCGTTCGCCCCGGGCCCGCGAACGTCGCGAGCGTCCGCTGATATTCAGGCACGACCCTTCGGATTTGCTCATAAACGTGAATGCAGTACCGCCAGTGCCGCACCTGAATGATCAGCCATAACAGTGTGAAGAGCAACGCGACCGCAATGAGTGGCACGAACACACCGATCAAGGGTTCCTTCTGGTACAGGATGGCGAACACGCCAAGCAAGCCAACCTGCATGGCTGTGAAGTAGTTGAGTCGATCATGGAAGAGCTTTTCCTCATGCAGGCCATGCTGCCAGAGTCGGTTGAGCTCGTCAGGCGGCGAAGACTCGCATTTGTCGATTGTCATCATTCCCTTCCCTGGGGTGAGTGAGGAGGCTGGGGTGATGGTTGTCGATTCTTCCATTTTCTCCAGTACAGGATCGCGCCCAACGCGCCGACGGCCAGGTACTGCAGAAGCACGGCCGCAAACGACTGGATGCCGTAGAGTCGGCTTTGCCTCGCCTCCGATTCAACCTCGTTCCACGCGACCATGAGACCTGGAATCATGATCGCGGCACCAGCGTTCGCGATCGCGAACGGCACCCAGCGATCCCCGCTTCCGGCTCGCATCGCCATCATCGCGAGCACAAGATACGGCCCGGTGTGAAAGGTGATCCACTTCACATCGAACCACCAGCCCCGTGGGGGAAAGCTGAGATCGGGCCCCAGAATGCGATGGATCGCGATCCCCATCGCGCCGGCGCCGGAGACGGCACAGACAAACAGAAGGCAGCGGAAAAGGTTCATGTGGGAATGGTAAACGATGGGCGATCGCAGGTTCTAGGGAATCCCGCGGACAATCGCCGGGCCGAGGCACTTCGTCACGCCTACCGGCAGCTTCTGCCAGAGGCGGATCATCCGTTGGTAGCGTGGGTTTTCAGGCCGCATCTCGCCAACGGTTCCCTCCCGAACGTGATACTGCCACGCCGCCGGGTGAGGCTCGGCGCCCCATTGTTTCTTGAAGCGGAAGGTATTGCCGTCCAGGGTCGATCGGCCGAAATCGAACTCGCCCTGACCGCGTTCGATGGCGCGTTCCAGAAGCTTCGCGTACATCCACATATTGACACAGGCGGGGTTGTACTCGCGTAGCGAACTTGCCGTCGGCACCTCAGTGGTGCCCCACCCGTGCAGCAGCATCGCCGCGGCCGCGGCGGAATCGCCGTCCTTCACCACGCAGATCTCCGCGCGATCCGGGAACGCTCGCAGGATCTCGCGGAAGAGCGACTCGCCGTACACCGGGCTGCCCAGGTCTCGCATGTTCTCGCAGAGCACGCGATAGAAACCGTCCAGGAGTTCGACGCCACCCCACTCGATGCGGAAGTTCTGTTTCTCCCCCTTGCGAATCTGATTGCGAACCTTGGGATCGAAGCTCTTCCAGAGCTTCTCAAATGTGCGGGGCAGGGCCAGCCGCATGTGGACTTTGCTGGTGATCGTCACCGTGAGGGCCGGATGTTCGACCGGCCTCTCATGGCGAAGTTCGAGGTAGCGAACGTTCAGTTCGTCCGCCAGTTCGGTGGCTCGCGTGATCAGCTGGGACTGAACATCGGTCGCGTCAGCGATCACGCCGTTGCTGTTGAGGTAAGGCAGACTGACGAGAAACCGTCCGAAGAGCATGCTGCTGACAAACGCCAGGGGGAGATAGCCGCAGGTTCGGCCATCGCTGATGGCTTCCAGCCCGTAAACTTCGTGCCCCAGGCCGTTGCTCAGCACCGAGAGCCAGGCGGGGTGCTGGCCGAGAGGCAGGCGGCCGCCGCGACTTTGGAGGAAGTGCTCAAGGGATCGTTGTCGCGACACCAGGGACGCGAGATGGTGCACCACAACCGAGATGGCAGGCTCCGCAAGGGGCGACAGGAATCGAATCATAGCGGCCCACGCTCCTGCGGCCTGGCGTGTTCGGTTCCACGAACACCTGACGCCCGATGGGTCCGCCGATCCCTCGTTGGCGCCCTCTGGCTTACCCGCGAACTCAATTTAGTACAATCGTGATCCGCCCGGAGAGGAAAACGGTCGTGCAGGTCAGGCATGCAAGGCCCAAACGGTCCAGAGCGTCAGCCCAAACAGCACTCGAAGCGTGATTTGCAATGAGACCCAGTATAGAGAGGAGTTCATCGAATGGCGTAGTTCGACGAGATTCTTCTTCACTTCCTCGTCGACCATCCGCTTGGGATTGACGAAGCCAAACGTGGCCGCCCTCACCAGGGGGCCCTTCCAGCCCAGCCAGTTCTCCGCCATATCCAGGTATTTTTCGGTCTCGTGGCGGTCGAACCGGCCCACACGCAGAATGAAGTACGCATCCACTGCCAGCATCGAGACTAACGGCAGAACCACAGCGAGAATCCACCACCATTCCGCGGTCAATCCTCGCCAGGTCAGCACGGCTTGCGGCCAGATGACGCGGGAACAGGTCATTTGGATGAGCGTCAGGATGAACGAGAGCACCGCGGGGCGGAAGAAGGACCAGTTCAGAAGCAGGCCGCGGTGCTCGGAAAGCCGGTGGACCAGTTTCGGCCAGCGACCGCGAACTGCGATGAGGAGCCGGACCGTATCCAAATAGATGTCCCAACGCCGAAGCAGACTGATGAGGAACATCATCGCCAGGTAAAAGCCGAACACGCGGAGCAGGTTGACCGGTTCGCCTTCCAAGAGCGTGGCCTCAGGTGTGGGGAAAGTTCCGTTTATAGGTATGGTATCGACCGGGCGGTTTGGGGGGCTTCATCGTTTCCTTCACGGCGCGCGGACACGGAGGGAATTAACCTCTCATTTGTCGGATTACGTCGATTGGGGAAGAGGTTCGGATTGGAGAATTTACCAAGGCACGCTAAGCTCTGTGGAGAGGATCGATCAGGCGGTAGCCGACCCCTCGGTTTGGGACCTGAGTTTCTGTAGATTTTTCAAACACGAACCCGGACTGCGCGCATAATCTGGTTGACACAACAGGTCCGATGGCTACCTTGAGAATGAACCGTCGAACCTGAAGTGTCCTTAAAGACGCTTCTTTGTGCAGGATGCGTCACGCGACCCGGTTCCCGGCCCTCAGGGCTGAGTGAAAGGCACCGTCCATGTCGACCCCGAACGTAACGCCTTCCGTAGACGAGACCTCCGAGTCGACGGCCGAAGATTCGTTCCCGAACGATCGTCGGAAGCGCATCATCCCCGTGGCCACGGACCGCCGCCGGGCCGAGAATGCCGCGGCCAAGCGCAAGTCAAGCGAGCGTCGGCGGTTAATCGACCCAACCACCTGCGAACGCGACTACTCCGACGATGAAACCGACTTCATGAAGGCCATGGACCGCTACAAGCGGGACAACCGGCGTCCGTTCCCGACCTGGAGTGAAGTTCTGGAAGTGCTTCGAGCACTGGGTTACCGCAAAATTGCCGAACCCACCGAACTTCCGGGCAAAAAGGAAGGCTCAGGTATCATCCCCGCCTCGCAGGCGGCGAAGTAACAAGCCGCAACGCAGATCGGATGATAGCGAGGATTGTTGTCATCCTTCCGAACGCAACGTTCTGAATCCCCCTCGATCCACTTTCGGCAAGGACGCCGGCAATGCACATCTTCCTCAGCGCAGGCGAGCCCAGCGGCGATCTCCACGGCGCGAACCTGATTCGTGCTCTCCAAGAGCGTGACCCCGAGGCTCGCATTGTGGGCTTCGGTGGCGAGCGCATGCAGGCCGCGGGCGGGAACCTGCTTTTTGTCCTCACCCACCTTGCGGTGATGTGGTTCAAGGACGTCATCGCGAACCTCAGGCAATTCGTTCGCCTCGGGAAACAGGCTGAAGCGTACTTCCAAAACGAGAAGCCCGACGCGGTGGTCCTCATCGACTTTCCCGGCTTCCACTTTGCCCTGGCCAAGCGAGCCCACGCCGCTGGAATCCCTGTCTTTTTCTTCGTCCCTCCGCAACTCTGGGGCTGGGCCGGCTGGCGAGTCAAGAAGGTCCGCAAGTGGTTCGCCGGCGTGCTGACGGCCCTGCCGTTCGAGGAAGAGTGGTATCGCAGCCGAGGCGTGGCTACGCACTATGTCGGCCATCCTTACTTCGACGAACTCGGTTGCCAAAAGCTGGACGCCAGCTTCCTCGCCGAGCAGCGAGCGAAGCCCGGGGTGATCGTCGCCGTGCTGCCCGGCTCGCGAAATCAGGAGGTGGCAGGCAACTTCCCCCAGATGCTCCTCGCGATGCGCCGCATTCACGTCCAGCGGCCCGACGTTCGCTTCCTCGTCGCCTCCTTCAAGGAAACTCAGCGAGCGGCGGCCGAGGCAACGGCTCGTGAGTTCCAGCTGCCAATCGAGTTCCACGTCGGCCGCACGCCCGAGATCATCGAACTGGCGGAATCCTGCATCTCCGTCTCCGGCTCGGTGAGCCTGGAAATGCTCTATCGGCTCAAGCCCACGGTAATCGTGTACAAGGTCGGCCGGGTCTTCCGTGTGCTTGCGGGGATCCTGATGCGGTCCAAGTACATCACACTCGTAAACCTCCTGGCGGATGCACCGCTCTTCCCCGAGATTTACGGCTATTCGGACCGCTCTCAGGAAGTCGCCTCGGAAATTCTCGCCTGGCTGAACGACCCCGAATGCAAAGCGAAGCGCGTCGAGGAGCTGCACCAGCTTCGAGACAAGGTGGCCCAGCCGGGGGCCTGCGAACGGGCCGCGGATTTCCTGCTGAACGTCATTCGCGAGAGCCGGGCCGTCCGAAAAGCGGCGTGAGGGAACACTCTGACGACGACGACCCTTGAGGCGGTCGCTAGAATGGCATTCGCCCTCTTCCTCCGCTTGCTGCGGTGACTCGTATGTCCGACATGTCCCACGCGGTTCAGGACTACCTCAAGGCGATCCACGGACTCGGCGGCTCGGATCGCGTGGTGTTCCCTAATGAGATCGCGACCTGGCTTGATGTGAAGGCGCCGTCCGTCACCGGCATGCTCAAGCGACTCGCGGAAGCAGGCCTGATCACGTACACCCCCGGCACCGGTGCCAGGCTCTCGGAAAAGGGCGTCACCGAGGCACGTCGAGTGATTCGTCGGCACCGGCTGGTGGAGCTATTCCTGACTCGCGTCCTCGGCCTGGACTGGAGCGAGGTCGACGCGGAAGCCGAGGCCTTGGAACACGCCATCTCGCCTCGGCTCGAAGAAGCCATCGCGGCCCATCTCGGGGAACCGCTGGAAGATCCGCACGGGCATTTGATCCCTTCCGCCACGGGCGAGCTACGCCATCGCGATCTCTCTCCGCTCTCGGAATTTCGCGATGGTGATCGCGTCGTCATTCGCGAGGCCCAGGATGATAACCCCGCCCGGCTTCGCCACTGGCAGGAGCTCGGCCTGATTCCCGGGTCGGTCGTCCATATACAAAGCTACCAACCCCTGGATGATCTTTTTGAAGTCGACGTGTCAGGACGGTTAGTTCGACTCGGGAGTGAAGGACTCAGCGGACTTCGCGGCGAACAGCTCTTTACAGATCGTTCCACTCCGACATGAATCGCTGTCCGAGATTGCGACCCATCGAACCCTTTTCTGCGCTCCCACCGCAACAGTCGGAAAATACGCCAGTACCATCGCTAAAACCGGATCATTTTCTCTCCCAGGGCGTTTGCCCGGCCCCAAGTTCTGGGCTAGGTTTCTTACGACGATGCGGCACTGACGAACGGTCCCGCGAGTCCGAATTCACAACGCTCCTCAAGCTCCGCTACGCCCCTTGGGGAAGGAAGGCTCTCCAACATGTTTCCGTTGATCGCTTGCAACCTGGCCTGTCTCACTATCGCCGCGTTGTTCTACACCTATCGCGACATCTATCTGCACCGCAAGAAGCGGGAGCAACTCCATGATCGTGTCGCGTACATGCTCTGGGTCGCCGCCAGCCGTGCGGCCTGAGATGATGGCAGTCCACCGAGAACCCGACCAACTGGTCGGGTTTCTCTTTTTCCCAACGCCTCTTGATCGCGATTGACCATTCCCCGGAAGTTGCCTAGCATTTCCAGAGCACCGGACACGTCCGCTTCGATCACGGATTCCAGGCCTTCATGTTAACCAAGCGAATCATTCCCTGCCTCGACGTCGACCGTGGTCGAGTGGTGAAGGGGACGAACTTCGTCGGCCTCCGAGATGCGGGCGATCCGATCGAAGTGGCCCGGCGCTACGAAGAACAGGGGGCAGATGAGCTCGTTTTTCTCGACATCTCCGCGAGCCATGAAGGCCGGGCGATCATGCGGGAGATTGTCCGCAAGGTGGCAGAGGAGATCTTCATGCCCTTCACCGTCGGTGGCGGCATCCGCACCTTGCAAGATGCCACGGACCTCATCCAGGCCGGGGCGGAGAAGGTCAGCCTGAACTCGTCCGCCGTCCGAACGCCCGAACTGATCTCGGAGGTCTCACGGAGGTTCGGGAGCTGCGCCACGGTGGTCAACATCGACCCCAAGCGAGTCCGCAAAACCCGGGCAGACCTGTCTTCCGATTCCGCACTCCGAGCTCCGAGCTCCGAATTTCCCGAGTGGTTCGAGGTCCACATCAACGGTGGCCGCGTTCCGACGGGTCTGGAAGCCCTCGCCTGGGCCAAGGAAGTGGAGCGACTCGGCGCCGGCGAGATCGTGCTGACCTCGATGGACGCCGACGGCACCAAGAACGGCTACGACCTGCCGATGCTCGAGGCGGTGGCGAACGCCGTGAACATCCCGGTCGTCGCCAGCGGCGGAGCGGGGTCGCCGGCGCATCTGTATGATGCGTTCCGCGTGGGTGCCGACGCCGCACTCGCGGCCAGTATCTTCCACTATAATGAGTATTCGATCCCGGAGACGAAAGCCTATCTCGCCCAGCGCGGCGTACCCGTGCGAATCGTCCCTGTCGGAAACGGAGAAGGAACCACACATGGCCACCGCTGAGAAAACCCCGCCGACCGCCACCGTGACGGCCCCGGCCGCCGCCGCCGCACCCGCAGCCCCCGGGCTCAAGCTCGCCCAACCCCTGCCCGGCGAACCGCAGATCAACGTCCTCTTCCGCACCGTCATGCTCCACGAGGGTTCGGACCTTCACCTCAAGGCCGGCCTACCCGGAATGATGAGGCTTCGCGGCGTCATTCAACGCATGGCGACGCAGCCGCTCTCGCAAGAACACCTCGAAAAACTCCTCTATCCCATTCTCACCGACAAACAGAAACACGACCTGGAAGAGAAGGGCGGGGCGGACTTCGCCTGGGTGGTGGGCAACGACGAGTGCCGTTATCGCGTCAATCTCTTCAAGCAGCGCACCCGGCTTGCACTCGTCGCTCGCCGTGTGAATGCGAAGATCCCAAGCTTCGCGAAGCTCGGCCTGCCGCCGACGATCGAGAAACTCTGTCATTACGATCAGGGCCTGGTGCTGCTCGCGGGCGTGACGGGCTCCGGTAAGTCCACGACCATTGCCTCGATGCTCGACTACATGAACGAGCACGAGGCGATGCACATCCTGACGATCGAGGACCCGATCGAATTCGTGTTCGTGGACAAGCTGTCGATCGTGAACCAGCGTGAAGTTTACCTCGACGTTGCCGACTGGCATACGGCCCTGAAGCACGCGGTTCGTGAAGACCCGGACGTGATCCTGGTTGGCGAAATGCGAGACTGCGAGACGTTTGAAGCCGCCGTCCATGCCGCCGAGACGGGCCACGTGGTGCTGGGAACAATCCACGCCTCGAACGCCTATACAACGGTGGACCGCATCCTCGGTCTCTTCCCGCCCAGCCAGCACGGCTCGGTGCGTCAGTCGCTGGCGTTCAACCTGCGAGCGGTCGTCGCGCAGAAGCTCGTGCCCTCGTGTCGGCCGGGCGTGCAACGAGTGCCGACGAACGAGATCATGATCGTGAACCCGATCATTCGCGATCTGCTCTTGAAGGGCGAGGACAAGAAACTGCCGGATGCGATCCGTGCCTGTACCCTCGAAGGCATGCAGGACTTCAACATGAGCCTGGAAAGCCTGGTCAACAAGGGCGACATCGACAAGGCGACCGCACTTGAGTTTTCGACGAACCCCGAGCAACTCAAGATGGCCCTCAAGGGCATCAAGGTCGCAGCAAGCGGGCTGGTGTGATGCATCAAGGAGATGAAAGTGACCACTGAGAGACCCGCTTCAACGAGGACAGCGGGAGGCAAAATCACACCTCCGAAGAGCGTTTCTGAAACGTGAACCTGGCCGACCTGAACCAATAAATTCAGGGGCGATGTGTCCGAGACAAGACGGGACGCTGTTTACTTCGGAAAGATCCTGTCCAGATTATGACGAGCGATCTCAAGATCGCTCATCGTGTAGTTCATATAAACGCCTCTCTGCCCCTGCCGTTCCAAAGCCGCCTGGCCCAGATCCTGGCCGTGAGTCTCACGCAAGGCGCTGGCAAGATCGTCAGGGATCTCAAAGGTCAATTGCATCGAACGCTCCTTATGGCACGGATCGAGTCTACCACGTTCTCCATTGCCCGCGACAGCGGCGCAAAGGCTACTCTCAATCTCGACTGGCTTGAAGGCTGTCCGACCTCAATTGACCTTCACCAGCCTCATTGGCCTCGGCTAAGATAGCTTTCCCCGATGTTAGGAGGACGGACGGATGTGCGGAATCGTAGGATTCACTGGCAATCGTGAAGCGTCGCCCATTCTACTCAATGGGCTCAAGCGACTCGAGTATCGTGGCTACGATAGCGCTGGCATGGTCACGGGCACCGGTAGCGACCTTCACCTTCGCAAGAAGTCGGGGCGGCTGGCGGAACTCACCAAGAACCTCGCGGCCCATCCGGCTCCCGGCTGCTTCGGCATCAGTCACACTCGCTGGGCCACCCATGGCGGCGCCACCGATCGCAACGCTCACCCTCACATGGACACCGAGGGGAACATTGCCCTTGTCCACAATGGCGTCATTGAGAACTACTCCACTCTGAAGCAAAAGCTGATCAAGGACGGAATCGCCTTCCGCTCGGATACGGACACAGAAGTGCTGGTGCACCTCATCTCGCATTACTATCAGGGCGACCTCGCCGCCGCGGTGCAGCAGGCCCTCACACTCGTGAAGGGGACTTATGGAATCGCTGTCGTCTGCAAGCAGGAACCTGGCGTGATCGTCGGGGCTCGTCTGGGCAGTCCGCTGGTCGTGGGCGTCAGCGATGATGGTCACTTTGTTGCCAGCGATGCCAGTGCCCTTGCGGGCTATGCGGATAAGGTCGTCTACCTCAGCGATCGCCAGCTATGCGTTCTGACGGGCGAGGAGTGGGAAGTTCGCGACGAGGATGCGTCGCCGATCTCGATGCCGGTCCACGACATTGCCCACTTCCTTGGCGACGGCGACGCGGACAAGGGGGACTTCCCCCATTTCATGCTCAAGGAGATCTACGAGCAGCCGGACACGATCGCGAATGCGATGCGAGGCCGGCTGATCGACGACGATGCGACCGCTCACTTTGGCGGCCTGAACCTCGTGCCACAGCAACTTCGCCAGGTCGAACGCATCATCATGACGGCCTGTGGCACCAGCTACCACGCGGGGCTCGTGGCGGAATATCTCTTCGAGGAACTGGCCCGAATCCCCGTGGAAGTGGAATACGCCAGCGAGTTCCGCTACCGCAATCCGCCGGTCGAGCGGAATACGGTGATCCTCGCCATCACGCAAAGCGGCGAAACCGCGGACACGCTGGCCGCCCTTCGCGAATCGAAGCGGATGGGCCACAGCACGCTGGCTCTCTGTAATGTCGTCGGCTCCAGCATCGCACGGGAGGCCGACGGTGGCGTGTACCTTCACGCGGGGCCCGAGATCGGCGTGGCTAGCACGAAGGCCTTCACCTCGCAGGTCTGCGTGCTCACGATGCTCGCGCTCTACTTTGGCCGCACGCGCCATCTCTCGAGCCTCCAGGGCCAGAAGATCATCAAGGAACTGCGTTCGCTACCGGACCTGATTCGCCGGACGCTCGGCTGTCACGACATCGTGAAGAAGGTGGCGGCGAAGTACTGCGAGGCTCGCAACTTCCTTTACCTGGGCCGGCAGTATCTCTACCCCGCGGCGCTCGAAGGGGCTTTGAAGCTCAAGGAAATCAGCTACATCCACGCGGAAGGATATCCGGCCGCGGAGATGAAGCACGGGCCGATCGCCTTGGTAGACGAACAGACGCCCTCGGTGTTCCTGGTGCCTCGAGGAGCGGTGTTCGACAAGGTGATGAGCAACATGCAGGAGATCAAGGCCCGCGGCGGCCCCGTCATCGCAGTCTGCGGTGAAGGCGACCTCGATGTGGCTGCCCTGGCGGATGATGTGATCCCGGTGCCGGACGTCCCCGAGTACTTGCAGCCCATCATCACCGCGATCCCGCTGCAATTGCTGGCGTACGAGATCGCGGTGCTCTGCGGTTGCGACGTCGACAAGCCGCGGAATCTGGCCAAGAGCGTCACGGTCGAGTGAGGGCTCCCCCTCACGGTCAAGGCATCAACAACTGTCCGAGAAATGAGCGAGACGACCCGCCGGAATGCATCGGAGGTTCTCCCAAGGCATCGAACCCTCAACTGGCGAGACGACCCTGTCCTGCAAGGGGAGAGGACGAGGAAGCTGACTCCTCGATGCAGACTGACCCCCCATTTGCGGCGATCTTTACTGAGAGCTTGTGTTCAAGGTTTTTTGCTGATCGGTGCATCGATCTTCTTGATGGCCTGGCCGGCGGCCTCGCGGACCTTTACCTGCGGATCGCGAAGGGACCGCCGCAAAGCGGGAACGGCCACCTTCGCGGCGGCGCCGAGAGCACCAAGTTCCTCCGTGATCGCGATGCGAACCTCGAAGTCGGGATCGCCCTTACTGCCGGGTTCCATGTTGAGGCGGTTCGTCATCAGGGAAATGTGATTTTGCATCCTTTCGCCGAGACCCGTGCCAAGGGCGCGGAGGGCATCAATGCGAACGTTCTTGTCCGCATCGGACTGGAACGCTGTCAAGAGGGCCTGCGCGGCCGGCTGAATTTCGAGGCCGAACCTGGCGAGCGACCGTGCCGCCTCGCGGCGAAACTCGGCGTCGGTGTCCATCAGGACAGAGGTTAACGCCAAGGCCGCGGCTTCGGAATGATCGCCCAGCAGTCCCAGTGCGACGACGAGTTCACGCCGCATGTCGGCGTCCTTCTCTCCCTTGAGCATCTCGGACAGCGAAGCGCCTACCGAGTTGACGTCTTCCGGTGCGATCCGGGCCAAAGCGAAGACCGCGAGCCGTTGAACGTTGCGGTCCGAGTCCGTCAGCAGCGGCATCAGTGAGGAAGCCGAGGATCGTGCGTCCGGCCCGATTCGGCCGAGGGCTTCGGCAGCCGCGGCGCGCGTCGAGGGTTCGCTGTCCTTGAGTGTGTTCGAGATAGCCAGCACGCCGGGCTTGCTCAGGTTCCCGAACCGACCGAGCGCAATCGCGGTCTCACGGCGAACGGTGGAGTCCTTTTCCGCCAGCAGAGCGGTCACGAGTTGGCTTACCACAGGCTTGGCGGAGTCGTTTCGCGTGAGGTCTTCTTTCGAGAGTTGCCCGAGGATGATCGCCGCCTGAACGCGAACCTCAGCATTCGGATCCTGCTGCAAGGCCAAGCTGATGCTGGGAAGGGACTGAAAATACTTGCCTTCTTTCCAGAGTTGGCCCAGGGCAACGACGGCAGCCTTCCGCTTCCGCGGCGAGCTATCCGAACGGAGCAACTGAGCCCACTCCGAGCCGCGCCGCCCGGCATACTCGGGATCGTCGCCCGCTTGTGCGAAGCGGCTTGACAGGCTGAAGAGGCAGAGGAGCAGAACTGTCGTCGTTCGCAGGAATCGAGGCATGGCAGCGAATCTCCGAGTTCCCGGACCAGCGTGCATGATAGGACGTGTGACGCGAGAAGGTCAAACAGTTTCGGACGGCGAAAGCGAGAAGAATCGCTTGCGGGGAAGTGCAGAACCGCTCTGCCACTTGTCATTTCGCAGGCCGAGGGTATAGTTCAGTCACATGTGCCCGTAGCTCAACTGGATAGAGCATCGGCCTCCGGCGCCGAAGGTTACAGGTTCAACTCCTGTCGGGCATACTGAGAAAATCCAAGGCTCGCCGCAAGTGGCTTCGCTTGTCGCGGGCCTTGTTCCTTGCGCCGTTACCGTCCTCATATCTCAGTCCCCGGCCTCAAGGTTTTCGGCTGGGTATCGGCGAATCCCAGATGTGGGCCATCAACGCTTCGATCTCTGGCTCGGACTCCTTGAGTTCAGCGCGGTTGAAGGGGAAGAAATCGTTGACGCCGAAGTAGCTCTCCGTCATCTCGGCGAAAAACTCCTTGTGGTTAGTCAGAGCGTAATGCTTCACACGCCTGCCGTCGTGGAGCAACGTCTTCTCGCCGCGGCCGCTACGCTGATAAGCCTCGAAGGCTTCTTTGACGCGAGGTTCCTCGAAGCCCAAGACCTGATCGTGGTAGGCATGGGCGAGTTCGTGAAGGATCACCCACGGCTGCTCGCGGATGTTGCGCTTGGTGGGGAGTTGGCTCGCCCGAGGGATGTGGACGCACTTCGCAAGGTCGGGCGAGAAGCCGTTCTCCTTGAGCCAGCCGGCGCTCGGGTGGTATTGCATCGAGCCAAGTTTCCCATGGCTTTGGTCCATCACGATCGTCACCGCCTGAAACTTCTCGATCTTGTCCGCCGGCACGACGACCTTGATGTCCGCCAACTTCGCTTCGAGGGTTCGCAACGCATGGGTTCCCGGGGCGACATCGGGCCCATTCAGCAGGCGGTCGTCGATGCGAACGGTCCAGCCCTCGATCTTCTTGAGGGTGTGCGATGTGGGCTTCGGTAGATCAGGCGGCGTGGCTGGCCGCTTGGCGGGTGATGGCTGAGGTTTCGCGGGTTGGCCCGAGGACGGGAGCGCCATGCCAACCGTTGCGATCGCAGCCAGCAGGAGAAGTCGAGTGAAGTGAGGTTTCATGGATCTCATCCGGGAAGAGGCAGGGTGATGAACTCGTTCCCGCTCGTGGGCAGGGGGATTACTCGGTCCAGTATCCTTGAAATCAGGGGACACTTCCAGATCCCGAGGCGACTCGGTGAACCGCAGCCCTCGAAGTGCAATCATCCTTGCCCCCGATTGGCGAGGAACTGCTCCAGAGTTTATAGCTGAAGAAGCCACACGGGTTGTGTTCTTTCCTGGCAGCAGTCAACTGTCAGAAATGGCCAGGGTTGTTCTGGAATCGTGTCGGACGGTGTTCGACTTCGCGGCAGCCTGTACATCAGCAGGATGTTCGATCCGCTCAGGCCCGCACTCGTCCTTGCCCCGATGGAGGGCGTGACCGATGCCCCCATGCGTGCGCTGCAAGGGGAGGCGGGCACCTTCACGTACGCGGTCGCGGAGTTCCTTCGCGTCGCTTCCACGGTGCCCTCGGCGAATAGCATCACCCGGCACGTCCCGGAACTGCTCTCCCAGGGCCGCACGATCACGGGGTTGCCGGTCCAGATTCAACTTCTCGGTGGTGACCCTGGCCGCATGGCCGAGACCGCGGCGATCGCACATGCCCAGGGTGCCTCCGCCATCGACTTGAACTTCGGCTGCCCGGCCCGAACGGTCAATCGCCACGATGGTGGGGCCGCGCTGCTGAAAGATCCGCCTCGAATCCGGGCGGTGGTCGCGGCAGTGCGGGCGGTGCTTCCACGCCATGTGGCCGTCTCCGCGAAATTACGACTGGGCTGGGACCGCATTGATACCATCGACGAGACCGCGTCCATGGCGGCCGAGGGCGGTGCGGCGTGGCTCACCATTCACGGTCGCACGCGATCGGCGGGCTATTCACCGCCAATCTACTGGGAGCCGATCGGCCGGGTGCGATCGCGTCTGGGAATCCCCATCGTGGCCAATGGCGACATCTGGACGATCGACGATTTCCGACGCTGCCAGGGCGACACCGGCTGCATCCACTTCATGATCGGACGAGGAGCCCTGGCCGATCCGTCGCTTCCGTGGAAGATCGCCTCGGAGCTTGGGCTTCCGCGAAACGGAGATAACTCCCCACCGAAGTGCCCTGACTCCTGGCACGCGAGGATTTCTCGACTCGTCGAATGGACGGGGCGATTTCCGGCCGAGCGGGAGCAGAAACTCGTCGGCCGCATCAAGCAGTGGCTGGCGCTGGCGGCTCGGCACGGTGACTTCACCGCCTTCGACGATATCAAGCGAGCCAGCACGGTGGACGAACTGCTCCGCAAGCTGGCTAGTTCCGACACATCGACCGGACCCGCAGCCACGATCCTGGATAAGGCGACATGGAATCAAACGTTCACGAACGCATCCTGCTAAACACCACCATAGGCGATGTGGCGCTCCACCAGTGTAAGCTTGCGGTCGGGGGCCGGCAGTGGGCCTTGCTGCACACGGGCGCCACCATCACGGTGGTTGAGGAGGTGGAGTTCATCCACGGCCCGTCCGCGGGGCTGCCTTATGGCGTCGCGCTCTGGCCGTCCGCCATCGCACTCGCTCATGAAGTGGCTCTTCGCGAGCACGAGTTTCAGAACCGCACGGTCCTGGAGTTGGGAGCAGGGACGGGTCTTCCAGGGATCGTTGCCGCCGCCACGGGGGCCAAGGTGATGCAAACCGATCGGCAAGAACTCGCTTTGCACCTGTGTCGAATCAATGCCGAGCGAAACGGAGCCCGGGGGATCGAGCATCGCGAGGCGGACTGGGCGGAGTGGACCGTCGAGGAAACCTTCGACTGGATTCTCGCGGCGGACATTCTCTACGCGGAGTCGCTGCACTCCCAACTGAGGCAGATCTTCGAGCGGAACCTGAAGCCGACAGGCCGGGTGCTCCTGGCGGATCCCTTTCGGTCGGCGAGTCTCCCGATGTTGGAAGCCATGGAGGCAGACGGCTGGAAGGTCGTGATGTCGAAGTGGAGGGTGGGCGACGATTCCGATCCACGGTCCATCGGAGTGTACGAGTTGACACCGCCTCGCCCGGGTAAATGATCAGCACTCACCTGAATCGAGATGGCTAGTGTAACCAGGGTATGTTTCGTTCTTCCACTCGCCGATCTTTCGTTCCTCAGAAAGTAACGGCGCGCCGCAGCGAAAAGCCGCAAGCGGCTGAAATCCGAGTTCTTTTACTCCCCCGCATTGCCCAGGAATGCATACTCGTGGGGTTGGTGGTCCTTGTAGACGATCATGTAGAACGCTTCCCAGCGGCCAAGTCGGCGGGCAATCGCGAGCCAGCCCTTCTCGACCTGCTCACGAACGGGTTGACTCGTTCCAAAGAACTGCCAGAGTTCCTGGTTGGGCAGGTGTGCGGCAATGCCAACACCAGGTTTCTTGCCGGTCTTCTCGATGTCGAGAATCGACCGCGTTCCCTCTTCGCCCGCGGCTTCCGCGAGTTCTTCGATCGTCTTCGGGAACTGCACATCCTTCACGCCGGCGACCGCAAGCATCCCCAGCACTGATTGAAGGTGGCTGGCCAGTTCCTTCTCTTCCTCCGTGAGAGCGTCGAAGCTATCCATCTGGGCCGCGGCCAGCACGCGACGTTGGGCCACCTTCTCGGCCTTTCCCTCGGGCGAATCGGGATCCTCGATCTCCCAACCGATCATCTTCCAGATCCCCTCGGCTTTGTCGGACCCGGTGTACGTGAACTCGCCACGCTCGAAGATCTCCTCTCGAAGCTCTTGCAACGCCGCTTCCGGATCCTCCTGGTAAGGGGCCCAAATCAGGTAGTACGGCAGTGGTTTCGGAGGACTCATGGACATCTCGGAGAAGTAAGGAACGCATGCTGCGAACGGCAAACTCAGTGTATATTCGGGCCACGCCCTCTCGCATGGGTTATTCGACGGAAATAAAGGGTCGCACCTTATCAAGCGTCTTGCCCATGCCGATGCCCCGCACCTTGCCAAGATCGTCCACGCGCTGAAAGGGCGTGGACGCACGGAATTCGACGATCCTCTGCGCGAGCGTGGGGCCGATCGCGGGAAGCCTGAGAAGATCCTCGACCGTGGCGGTGTTGATGTTGATCTTTGCGTCCGACACGCTGACCTTCTGCACTCCCGGCTGGAAGGCAAGTGGTGCAACCGCGACAGGCGGCGGTGGAGGCTTCCGCATCAGCACGAGAGGCTCAGACGATTCCACCTCCTTCACCGGCGGGGGCGGTGCCACCGTCAGAAAGGGGCTGAGCTTGTCGAGGGTCGCCTTGCCGATGCCCTGGACTCCGCGGAGGTCTTCCACACTGCGGAAGGGGCCGCGTGACTTGCGATGGTCGTCAATCGCAGTCGCGAGCCGGGGGCCAACGCCAGGGAGAAGTTCGAGTTCGCCTCGATCCGCGGAATTCAGATCAAGCTTCGCGAGCGGTGCCATGGCGGCATCCGTGGGCCGCGTGCGAAAGCGAAGGTCATAGCCGCGATAACCGAGGATTACGAGGAACGCGATGACGAGCATCGCGAGCACGGACTGTGTGAGCCGCTCGCCTAGCGGATACACCGGCGGCCCCGCCGGGCGAGGCGGAGTCGCGGGAACGGGTTGAAGGGCTGGAGAGTCCATGGTTCATCTGGGTTCGAGAACTCTCGTCAAGTATACCCTTTTCTCAGCGTCAGCACGACATATCGACACAGATTTCCCAGGCGGGGCCGCCATCGCAACAGTCGCCAATCGATCGCATCGCATCGCTTGACGACAGCAGGATTCCCCCACAGTCGCCGCACCATGCCGAGCAGCTGGAAACCCTGCAATTGCAGGCTCGGGAAGGCCTCTCGCAACGGTTGGAGGTCGCGGCCCCGCAGCGGTTGCTCGTCGGCCGTGCGGTCCTTCCCAGGGTAAGGCAGCCTCGCGCGTGCGAATTGCAAGAGGGGATTGCCCGCCCAGGGTTCGCAGAAGACGGCCGTGCCGCCGGGCTTCAGCACACGGGCGAGTTCGCGTGCCGCCGGGCCAAGTTCGAGATGATGAAGGATCGCACAGCCCCACACGGCATCGAAGCTCGCATCGTCAAAGGGGAGCGATTCCCCCGCCGCGGTCACGCAGGCGATGTCCACGGCGTTCGCAACGGCCCGTTCGCGAGCTTCTTTCACGTATCCCGAAGACAGATCCATCGCCGTGACGGTCGCACCCGCTCGGGCCAGCACCACCGCCGCCATGCCATGCCCGCATCCGTAGTCCAGGACACACTTGTCGCGGAGATCGCCAAGCTTCGCGAACGCGGGGCGGATCCAGGTCTCGTGGTCCAGGTACGCCGCATCTTCAAATCGCAGCTCCGCGCGACCGGTGCGGAACGCGACCGCCCTTTCCGCGGCTTGAAGGTCGTGGTGTCGTCGTTCGCATTCGAGGCGATTGGACATGAATCTCTCGACAAGATGTAGCTCGACGAATCCGAACCAACAAGGCGTGAATTCTTACCCCGCTCCCTGGATCCGAGTCAAGCCGCATGTTCGAGCGGGGCGACTGATTCTCATGGTGAACCTGCTTGCTTTTCCTCGCGTCATTCTGCACATTGATCGTTCGTCGCCTCATTCTTTCTCCCATGCCATGACCTTGAGGATCGTTCCCGTGGAGATCGTCGAATACCGCGGCTGGAAGAACAATCTCCGCCTCGCCAACAACGAGGTCGAACTCATTGCCACCCTCGATGTCGGCCCTCGCGTCCTCGCGTTCCGAACGCTTGGCGGTTTCAACGTCATGAAGAACTACGAAGCCATGATGGGGAAGGTGGGCGAACCCGAATGGCAGCTTCGCGGCGGCCATCGCTTCTGGCTGGCCCCGGAAGATCTCACGCGCACCTATTTCCCCGATAACCGGCCCGTGAAGCACGAATCCCTGGGCGGGGAAGCGGTCCGCCTGATTCCGCCCCCCGAAGACGAGTACGGCGTGCAGAAGGAGATGATCCTCCGCCTGGCAGCGAAAGGAGCCCGCGTCGAGGTCACTTTGAAGGTCACGAACATCGGCAAGGAACCGACTGAACTCGCGCCGTGGGGCCCCACCGTGATGGCCCCTGGCGGCATCGAGATCATCCCGCTGCCGCCGAAGGCACCGCACCCGGGGCACCCGAGCAATGCCCGCTCGCCCGCGGACTATGCCCCGAACCAGGAACTAATTCTCTGGCCGTATTTTGACTTCGCGGACACTCGCTGGACCTTCGGCCGTAAGTACATCTTCCTCCGTCAGGACGTGAACAAGGGCCCCACGAAGATCGGCCTCGCTCATCGCATGGGCTGGGTGGCCTACCTCAACTCGCACACGCTCTTCGTGAAGCGATTCGACTACCGAGAAGGCGCGATCTACCCCGACCGAGGCACTCGTTACCAGACCTTCTCCTACGAGGAAATGCTGGAGATGGAGACCGTCGGCGAACTCGTCACGCTGCAACCCGGCCAGTCCACGGAGCTTCATGAGTCGTGGGAGTTGCACGCGAACGTGCCGAACATCGCCAACGAGGACGACGTGGACCGCGTGATCCTGCCCCTGATCGAGGCCGCGAGGTAAACCAGCGGAGGGGGTCCAGGGAGGATCCTCCGATTCGGGCGTCGCCGTGCCATGCTGAAGAGAGCAGGGGGGCGTGTGCTATAGGTAGATGGACTCGATCCGTGGTGCTTATGTCCCTCGAACGACCTCCCCTTTTCCAGAAAAACCCCACGAGCCTTTCCTTGCTCCCCTCCACCGCGGGGCAGACGGGAGGCTCGTTTGATTCATCGCGATCCGTTCTGATCGGTTCCAACTCCTCGTGCGAACTTCGCTCGGATCACATCGGCCTCTCGAAGCGGCACGCACTGCTGGTGTGCCAGGCGGACGGTCGATGGTGGGTGTACGATCTGCACAGCCGGCGTGGCGTGAAGGTCAATCGCCGTCGTGTGCTCCATCGTCGGCTCGCCGATGGCGACACCCTCGATCTGGGCGGCTCGATCTGGAGGGTAAAGCTGATAACTCTGGATGAGAAGGCCGCGACAGCCATGGCGGCTGCGAATCCGCTCCAGGACTTCACGAACCTGAAGTTGCTGCACCGGGGCGAGAATGGCGCCCTTTACCGAGCGGACTGGCAGCGTAAGCAACGGGTCGTCGCCCTGAGGCTCTTTTCCAGAGACTTCGGGAAGGGGAAATCCACGGTTCGACGCTTGAAGGAACTCCTGCCCCGGGTCGCGGCGGTTCATCACGAGAATATCGTGCGCCTCTATCGCGGAGGACGCTACCTGGACGAGGACGGCAGCAGACGCTGGTTCCTCGCCAGTGAATACATGGTCGGCGGCAGCCTACGCGATCGCCTCGCGAAACGTGCCGACCCGCTTCCCCTCTCAGATGTGGCAGCCCTGGCGCGCGACATCGCCAAAGGCCTGATGGCCGTCGAAGCCCTCGGCCGCAGGCATCGCAATATCAGTCCGTCATCCCTGTTGTTCGATGCCGAAGGGCAGGCCAAGCTTGGCGAGCTTCTCCACAGCTGGCCGGAAGCGGAACGCCCGCGCAGCGAGATCGCCAAACACGAAATGGCTTATCGCCCACCCGAACACGTGCGGGGTGAGTCCGAGTTGAAGCCTTCCGCGGATCTCTATTCCCTGGCGGCATGTCTCTACGAAGGCCTGACCTTGCGGCCCCCATTCGCGATTGAAGGCCGCAGTGTCATCGAACTCGTGCAAGCGATTCGCGAAGAACGGCTCGCCTCGCCTCGCGAGTTCAATCCGGGTGTGTCGAAGGAATTTGCCGATCTGATCATGAATTCGCTGGCCCAGAACCCGGACAAACGGCCTGAGAACGCCCAGGAATTCCTGAAGCGGCTGGAGAAGGCCACGCGGACGCCGGATAAGGCTTGAGGCAAAAGACACGAAGAGATTTACCACAGAGTCACAGAGATCGGAGGGAGAAAGAAAAATCGGGTGGCGTGATCGAAGAGGGTAACGCCATCGAACCGCGCCGGATCGCTGGCATATTCTGGTTCGGATTCCCTTGCTTATCTCGCTCTGAACTCAGCGTCCTCAGTGACTCTGTGGTAAGTTTCTCCTCTGCTGACGTGAGGTAAGGTATGCCAGCAAGGAGAACGGAGTGGGAGAACCCTGCGCAAGCGTGGAAGTCTCCTGCGTTCCACTTTCTCCGTCGGAATCTTCACAATCCGACGGCTTCTGCCAGAAGGGACTCGCCCGTGTTCGCATCGCAGATCCTTCTCCTCGGCCTGCTTCCCGTGGGCCTCGCGCAACCGGCGGCTTTGCCGGCTTCGGAGTCGGAGGCGCTCTCGAAGCACGTTCGCGCTCTGCTGTTGAAAAACCTGCCCGATCCGATCGTCCAATCGTCGCCGGGCTGGGGAGAGCAAAAACCGGTCGTCGATCTCAAGTTCCACCGCGATGGCATCAAGCTCTGGACCGAGCGAGTGCAGGGCCACCGCAACGACGGCACCTGGCGGCGGATGGCAGTGCGTGCGGTCAACCCCGAACAGACGCTCGACCTGGGACTGCTCGATGTGAAGAACGTGGAACCGGGCAAGGTCGCGTTCACTGCGATGATCGGGCTGAACTGTGAACTCAAGTTCGAGCAGCAGATTTGGAAGACGGGGGTCCGCCTGTACAGCGGCGAGACCCGCGGCCGCTGCCGAGGTGCCTTGCTGCTGAAGTGCGAGGCCACCAACCGAGCGGAGCCACGGCCGAACGCCTTGCTGCCAGATCTCGTGGTGAGAATGCGCGTGACGGAGGCCCAGCTCTTCTACGAAAAGCTGGAGATCACCCACACGGCAGGCATCGGCGGCGACGGCGCCAAGATCCTGGGGGCCGCGATCATCGATACGGTGAAGCAGGTGAAGCCTTCGCTGGAGAGGGACCTGCTCGCGAAGGCGAACGCCGCCATCGTGAAGGCCGGTGATACCAAAGAGATGCGAGTGGAGTTGAACAAGCTTCTCGAAGGCAAGACGCCGACCGTCACGAAAGCGAAATAACCCTGGATCGCGCGTCTCTCATTCGCCCACCGACCTGCTTTCGACCCTTCGTGGTGAAGTGAACCTTCTTTCCCTGCGTCACTTCTGCCCAAGCGTGTGGAGATTCTTGTCCTCCACACGCTTCTCGACAATCGTCCACGACGCTCCCGTTTCGCGGAACGCCCGGAAATCCTTGGCGGCGTAACTCATCTCCAGATGCGGAGTGGGGATCGCTTTGCCCTCCGCGGCGGAGTGCATGGCCGCGTCCACCACGCCGGACGCCAGCAGAGTACGCTCGACGGGGTAGGGCTCCTCGCCCGTGCGGAAGAAGCTCTGGATCGCATGCGACAGGGCCATGAAGAGGTTGCGGTTCCCCCACGGTCCGTTGAAGATCCTCAGGTTCCGCGGCTTCGCCTCGTTCCTGAGTTTGACGCCCACATTCCAGCGATCGCTGCTCTGGCCCAACTTGAGGACGGACGCCTTCAGGCCGTCCTTGTAAGTGAGGAGGAGGATGTGCGGCTCGACCGCTTTCTCATGGGCGGTCGACTTGCGGAGATCGACAAACTTCTCTCCAAGTTGAGCCGCCATCGCTTCCCGAGCCAGTGCCACCGGCCAACGGCCTGCGTCTCCCGCCTTCCACACCGCGTCCCCAATCAAAATCTCGACGGAAGAGATACCAGTCTCGCCGCCCTTGCGCCCCTCGACCAGCGATTGCAGCACCTCGAAGGCGTGGAAATCGTAGCCCTCTCGTGAACCGCCGTGGATCGAAAGAATCTCCTCGATCTCCGCGTTCGCGGGAATCTCCATCGCCGGCACACGCTGGCCCAGAGGTACGGAACTGCCCGCCATCAGGGGGATGTGATGCTTGCGAGCCGTGTCATGCATCGCCTTCGACCAGTCCCAGCGATACGAGAGATGCTTATCGTTGAAGATGGGTACGAAGCGATTCGACTCTCGCATGACGGCAACAATCTCATCGAAGAAGCGTTTTCGGGGGTACTCGACCTGCCCCAACGTGTTCACGGGATACTCGCCATGCTCGCCAATCAGGAGGACCGCGTCGCAGGCGAGTGCCTTGCCACCCACCGTGAGGGCGTCGCGGATGGTCTTGTGGACGGGGATCTTGAACCGTTGTGCGATCTCCTCCGTGAGATCTCCCTCGGGGGAAAGTTGGTCCGCATAGAACGAGACGACATCCATGCCCGGATCGACAATCTCGCCATTAAAGAGATACGGCTGAAGGAAGTTCTCCAGGATGACCTGCGCATGGGAGCGATGCCGGAGCACCGTGTACACCGCAGCAACGCGGAGACGCTTGCCCGTGGCAGGGCTCGCGCCCCAGAGACTCGGAACAAGAGCGGTGCCGGCGGAGGTGGCAAGAAAAGATCGGCGAGTCACGGCGGTGTGCATGGTGAGTTCCTCGTCAGTGAAGGATGCAAACCAGGAGACTGCAACTCCCGGCGCTTTGCAAACAAATTGTTGATCAAGATGAACGCTCGGTCGCGAAAGTGAATCGCCAGATTATGGTTGATCGTCCTGGGATGTTATTGTCGGACTTACTTCCATTTCCTCGGTCAATATTTGCCAAGCCCGAATCGGGAACTATGGTTGCGTGTTAATTCTGCACTCGGCTTCGCACCGGGCGGCTCGTTCATGGCATGGTCTGACCTCTCACATCAGTCGGAACCTCGACTCCTGACAGGAGTTGCGAGCCTGGCACTGGTGTTGACTCCCACAGTATTGCTGGGCTCGGCCGCGGCGTGGCTGTGGTCCTTGCCGCTGGCCATCGGGGCGGTGGTGCAGCTGGTGTACGCGATAGTCTTTGTCCGGCAGCATCCCGTTTGGCGGCCCCCGGTTGCGCCTTCCGTCGTCGTCATGTACCTCGTGGCCCTGGGTTGGTGCTGGCTGGTGGGTCGGACGTTGACGGATACGCTTCTTTTTCTGGTGCAGGGCCTGCTCATCATCATGGCGGTGGGCTTGTTCGCCGTGCATGATCTGATTCGCAGTGGTGCGGAACCACTGCGTCGGGCCAAGAACTCCTCGCGCAAGCTCACCGGCCGACGCGACTGGCCCATGCATCTTTCGGAATGTCGTTCGCTCCCCGAGGTTCAGGAACTTCGCGCGTCGGTTCGAGACTCGGCTGCCCCGGCGTTAGCCTTGCTGTCTGACCCCCGCGCGGAAGTTCAGACGGCCGCTCTGGCGGCACTCGAATATCGCCAGTCCTGGCTGCCGGGCGAAGCGGAACTGGTGCTGAAGGTCGGGCTAGAATCTCAGGAACCCGCGGTGCGAACCGAGGCGGCGTACGCCCTGGCCGGCGTGAAGTCCGAGGAACTTATCCACGGCCTTGCGACACTGCTTCGCGATCCGACCCCCGAGGTTCGGCGAGCCGCGGCCGAGGCTCTGCTCTGGGACGGCGATCAACGCTGGCCCATGGCACGCGCCGCGATCCATGCGGCCCTGGCGGATCCCAAGAAGAAGTACGACGGGCCGTTGTTCGCCGGCGCGGTTCGCATGCCTGCGATGGCCATCGAAGACCTCACGCTCTGGGCCTCGGAACGGCCTCCGGTGGCTGGGCGAGCGATCGAGATCCTCATGGATCAATATCACCGCGGCCTGGCAGACTCGGACCGCCCCGAGCTCGCGAGCAACCTCGCTCAGCAAATGCTCGATATGGACACGTCTCCCGCACTGCGAGCCGAACTGGCGGCACTGCTTCGCGATCATCACATGCTGACGCCCGAACTCCTCGACCGCCTCACGAATGCCGGCCAGCCCGGGCCGTTACGCTTGCTGGCGGCGGAGGTGATGCTGCGGTTGAACCCGAATGATCCCGACGGGCTTGACGTGCTTCGCGGCCTGGCTCGTCAGACGAATCGCGAACTGGCCCTGGCGATCGGGGCGATCCTCCAGAATATCCTCGGCCTGGCAATCGGCCTGCCCCAGGGCCAGATCCCGGCCGCGGGAAGCAAGATGGCCGCGGACGTGGCCCGTCGCGTTCTCGCCTGGGCGAATGGAGCGACGCCGGACAAGCTTCGTTCCACCACGCCGATGCCCAGCCCGGGGATCAAGGGGAAGTCACTGCCGCCAATCCCCGGACTTCAGGCGACCAACATCGTTCCAACCACGCGCAAGCCAACCGACGAATGACCCACGGCCACGCCTTCTCCCTACGCTGTCCACGCTCCGTCTGTCATCTCTCGCCCCAAGTCGTACGTTGAAATTTGGGTTCCTTCTCCGGGGTTGACGATGGGCGAACCGAAAGTCCGGGTCGCGTCGTTCAGCGTCGACTTGCGGCGCTTCCTGGTCGTATTTGCCGTAGCCCTCTGGCAAGGCGGCTTTCTGTTCTATGCCTCGGTCGTCGTGCCGATCGGTACGGAAGTGCTCGGTTCCACGGCCGCGCAAGGTGCGATCACACGGCGAGTGACAGGCGGGCTGAACGTCGTCGGCGTAGTCACGCTCGCGATCCTGGCCCGGGAGATCCTTGCGACCTCGCCGCGATCCGATCGGGTCACGTCGCGGTGGGCCATCTGGTCGATACTTTTACTCTGCCAGTACTTGCTCTTCTTTCTACATCAAGTGCTGGAATATCTCCTCGCTCCAGGCCCCGAAGCCCCTGGCTTCGCTCGGCTGTTTTACCGGGTCCACGGAATCTACTTGTGGATTCAGTCGGCCTTATGGCTAGGAACCTGGCTGCTGATATGGCTGACGTTCAAGACGTGGAGACAGGAAGATCCCTGGAGAACCAAGGCGTTGGGTAAATGAAGAATCGCACGGTCGACCGCCTGCCTCTCCCATCGATGGGCCAGGCGCGCGGGGTCAAGCTTGGGCCGAACAAGCAATGACTCGTACTGTGTGACAAAGCGGTCACGATTGAGAGTGACCGATTCGCAGTAATGTCTCTCGGTGCTTCACAAGGAGGCTTCATGGCCGCGGTGATTGACGATACCTATGCGGAAGCCTTTCGCAGCATCTACGCCTCGGTTCTGATCACGGCTCGCGATCGATACTGGCTGGATCGGGCGGTCATCGCCAGTACCGGCAATGCTAGCTCCACGATCCTCTGCGACTGCGAGGCGGGGCTCGATCGATATGTCGATCCCGCACTGACGCCTGACGGACGACCGGGGGCTGTGGTGCAGTTTCATGTGCCTCGCTTTCACAAGGATCGCGAGGCGAGGCTTGAACGCTCGGTGCTCGTGCGAATCTGCCAGAACGTGCTGACCTGCCCGACCGCGTCGGCCTGGAACGCGATGCCCGAACGCGAGACGTGGTTCCCGCTGGGCCGCAAGCTCGCGTACTTTGGCGATGGGCATCAGTTCACGGAGGAGCGGCACGGGCGGCGCTGCTGGGTGGTGCCGATCCTCAGCGGCGAGTTTACCTGCGAGCGGCGTTGCGGCTGGGCGGACGGGCTCATGGGCGGGAATCTGTGGTTCATGGGGGCCACACCGGACGCGGCCCTGGAGGCGGCGATGCGGGCGGCGGAGGCGGCGGCGATGGTGCCGGGCGTGATCCTGCCCTTTCCGGGCGGCGTGGCGTCGAGCGGGTCGAAGGCGGGGAGCAAGTACAAGTTCGCGATCGCCAGCACCTATGCCGAGTACTGCCCGACACTTCGTTCCAAGGATGGCGTGGTCACGCGGCTTGCCGAGGGGGTGATGAGCGTGCAGGAGATCATCCTGAACGGTGCGGACCTCGCGACGATCGCCGCCGCGACTCAGGCGGCGCTCACCGCCTCGAAAGATGTGCCCGGCCTGCTCACGATCTCCGCTGGCAACTATGCCGGCCGACTCGGCAAGAGCTTCATCTATCTCCACCCCGAGAAGCAACCTGCGTGAAGCGGAGACCTCGGCTTCGCAAGGAGATCACGCATCGGCCGGCGCGGTGGCCCCGGTGATTGAGTCCGCCGTCGCAGCGGGGGCGGGAAGGTAACGCACGTACGTGATCTGGGCCATCGAGTCGGCGTGGTATTCGGGAATGTCCGCCATTTGCAGGTATTCGTGGTGCGTCAGGAGTTGGCGGAGATACGAGTAAGCCGGGGCCGTGGAAAAGTCCGCCTGCACCAGTCGTTGGCCATGCTGTTGAGTGAAGGCCTCGACCGCGCGGAGCAAATCGTCACCGACTCCCTCCTCTCGCGCCGAGGTGTTGACATGAAGATAGGTGAGCATCGAGACGCCCGAATGCCGTTCGTTCCTCTCGACGACCGCGAAGCCCTCCGGTAGCACCAGCACGCATGAGCCTTCCGGCCGATTCCGCCGGGTGAGGCGATCAAGGCACTGGCTGAGGTGAGGTTTGTCGGAAGCCGGGATCTCGGGAGCGCCTTCGACCATCGCGATGAGCTTGGCTCGCTCCGTGGATCGGGCGGGGCGGACCCTGGTGCGTCGCACGCGGGCTGGCGGCGTCGTGCTCGTTTCCGGGATCACCCCGATCGAGTTCCAGAGATTCTCGGCCAGTTCCGGCTTCGGCCCTCGGCGGAGCGCTTCCTTCACCAGGCCCAGTGAGAATTCGTGGTACGGAATCTTCGCGGAGACGAGAGCCGCCTCCAGCCCGCCCATGGGTGCGATGCACGGATTCGGATTCACTTCGAGAATGTAAGGCTGGCCCGTCGCATCGACGCGCAGATCGATACGGGCATAATCCCGGCAGCCGGTGGCGCGGAAGGCTCGTCGCACCACGTCGGCCACGCGGGCTTGGAGTTCGGGATCGACGTCGGCGGGGTTCTTCGCCGGGGTGTTCTCGAACTCCTTGGTTCCCGGTCTCCACTTGGCATCAAAGCTGATGATCGGCCACTGGCCTGCTTCGCCGCTGCCGTGGAACAGGATCTCGGAGAACGGGAGCACATCGAGCCTGCCATCGCGTTCGAGCAGCGAGACGTGGAACTCCCGGCCCAGGATGAACTGCTCGACAAGCACGCTGCCGCCATAGGTTTTGACGAGATACTCGATCCGAGCATCGAGTTGCTCCTGCGTGGTGACGACGCTGTCCTGGGTGATGCCGACGCTTCCATCCTCGGAGGCGGGCTTCACCATCACCGGCCAGCCCAGATCGTGAGGCGGGCAGGGCGCTGCACTCACGTGCAGGAAGCGCGCCGTCGGCAGGCCGACACCCGAGAGCAGGCTTTTCGTGAGGGGTTTCGAGCGGCAGAGCAACAGCGGCTGCGTCGGTGAGCCCGTATAAGGGATCTTCATCCATTCGAGCAACCCGGCGACATACACCTCGGTGTCGCCCCATTCCGCGGTGCCCTCGTAGAGATTGAAGATGACATCCGGTGCGAGCGACTTCAGCCCTGAAAGCAGCCCGCTGATGTCGTTGGAGACACCCAGCCTGCGAACCGCGAGACCGCACTTCTTGAGGTTTCGGCCAATCACGTCGGCGGTGTAAAGAACGTCGTGTTCCGAATCCGCGTCGGGATGGTCCGGCGGCAGAACCGGCTCGTTATAAAGGATTAGAACAGTGGGGACGGGCATCTCAATCACCAGAACAAGAGCTTTCCAGGCGTAACCCGCCTCGAACGATTGCCTTCCGCAACGCCCACGCACCGCTGCGTTCCGCGGCTACGCCGTGATGCGGGCGATCGCTGCCGTCACGATTTGTTTCACCAGGTCGGCGTGAGAGACGCCGATCAGGTTCGCGAGGATCACGAGGTCGCTCGATTCCGGATTGAGCCCGGGCAGCGGGTTGATCTCGAGGAAGTACGGTACGCCGCCGCGAATGCGGAAGTCGAGCCTTGCCACATCGCGACAACCGAGTTCGTGGTAGATCGCGAGCGCGGACGCTTCCACCTCGCGCGTCACGTTGAGGGGCAGCTTCGCGGGGCACTCGTAATCGACCTGCCGAAGATAATCTCGTTTCACCTCGACGCTGTAGACGAAGTGCTCGACCGCCGTCTTCGGCGTGATTCGCATGGTGCCGAGGACTTGTGGCGGATCGTTGCCGAGGATGCCCACGGTCACCTCGTCGCCCGCGATGAACTCCTCGACGAGCACGGGTTGCTTGTACGAGTTCCACAGTTCGAGCACCGTCGGCCCGAACTCCTCCGCGGTGCGAATCAGGCACCGGCTGCGCACGCCCTTGCTCGATCCCTCACACACCGGCTTCGCAAGCACCGGCAACTTCAGGCCGGACTCGGCGAGCATCGGCGGGAACTCGGCGAAGTCGCCATCGTAAGGCCCGGGCGGGAAGCTCATCGTCAGGCCGTCCGGCACGGGAACGCCTGCGGCCTTCACGAGCTTGCGTGTGAGATCCTTATCCAGACACACGGCCAGTGCCAGCGGGTCTGAGCCTGTGTAAGGAATGCCAAGCATCTCGCACAATGCCGGAACGCGTGCCTCGCGCGAGCGGCTGATGCCCGTGCCCTCGGCGAAGTTGAAGACGAGATCAGGCGGGTTGTGAAGCAACGCTTCGATGAGGGGCTTGCCGTCGCCGAGCTCGCGAACGGTGTGGCCCATCTCGCGAAGAACCGAGGCGATCGAGCGAATCGTCACGGGGGCATCGAACTCCTCGTGCAGATCATCCGGCGCCCCCGCCGGTAGGGGGCCCTCCGGCTTCAGATCGAAGGCAATGCCGATGTCCATGACATGCACCAATCAAGATTAGCCGCGACACGGAGCCTTTGGAGCGGGGCACGCATGAATCACGCGTCCCGCTCCGAAGACTCCGCGTCGCGGCTAAGCGAAATCTCTCAACCTTTACCGCTTCGCGACGCGCCGCCGCTTCGGCTTACTGGGCACAGAGGGCGGCGGCGTCATCGCTGTCGGTGCCATCGCTGTCGGTGCCATCGTGAGGGGAATCGTCGCCCGGGCTTCGGGCTTCGTTTCCATCTCGGGGTGGCTGCTACACCCCCCGGAACCCGTCGCCTTCGCGATCGTTGGTTTCCGACGAGCCATCCGCTCGTTGTCCTGCGGAATGATCGCGGACTTGCTGCCCTGGAGTAACGAACTGACCCCGCGAGTCGCAGTCATCTCGACCGTGGGCGGCTTATCCTCGGCCTGGTAGCGGACGAGCATGCCTTCGTAATTGCGGAGCACGACCGCGTCGTCCGACATGGAGACAAGGTAGTTCGGCATCAGCGGAATCTTGCCGCCGCCGTGGGGGCTGTCCACCACGTAGGTCGGGATGCCGATGCCGGACATATGGCCGCGAAGCCCTTCCATGATCTGCATGCCAGTCCACACGGAGGTGCGGAAGTGGCCCGCCCCGATGACCGGATCGCAGTGGAAGAGGTAGTACGGCCGCACCTTGATTCGCAGCAGGCCGCGGAGAAGTTCGCGAACCGTTTCCAGGCTGTCGTTCACGCCCTTGAGCAACACCGAGTGGTTGTTGATGGGCATGCCGGCCCGTAACAACGATCGGCAAACTCGAGCCGCCTCGGGGGTAATTTCCCGCGGGTGGTTGAAGTGCGTCTGAATGTAGATTTTTTCGATCGACTCCAACAAGTCCAACAGTTCGTTGTCGTAGAGGCGCTGAGGCAGCGTCACCGGGACACGAGTGCCGACGCGGATGACATCGACATGGTCGATCTCTTTGAGCTTCTCGAGGTAGAAGCGCAACTTGCCGATCGGCAGCGTCAAGGGATCGCCGCCGGAGACAATCACATCGCGAATCTCCGGATGCTCGCGAACGTACTGAATCATCAGCTCGTCGTTAGCGCTGATGCCTTCCCACCCGCCTCGTGTGAGGGTCGCTCGCTTCCGCGTGCAGTAGCGGCAGTACATCGAGCAGTTCGGTGTTGTGACAAGCAGGGCCCGATCCGGATAGCGGTGCGTGAGCCCCGGCACCGGCGAGTCCTTGTCCTCTTCGAGCGGATCTTCAAGTTCGTACCCCGAAGTACTCTCGGCCTCGAGCGGCGAAGGCACCGACTGGATCCGAATCGGATCGAGAGTGTTCTTCGGGTCGATCAGCGAGAAGTAATAAGGAGGGATCGCGACCTTGTACTCGCCCTCGAGTCGACCGATGGCCTCGAGTTCGTCGGCACTGAAGTCGAGCAGGGTGCGAAGTTGGCGAACCGAGCGGATGGAGTTTTGAGTCTGCCACCGCCAGTCGTCCCATTGTTGATCCGGGATGTCGGTCCAGAGGGGATGGCGCCGCGGACGACTCGGGGGCTCGTCGTCCTCACACCCGCTGGTGGTCCGGGGGACCACCTGATCCAATCGCGAGCGGCGCGGGTCAGTCTCGAACATACAGGGGGTGACCTCCATGGGTCCTCTCGGCCCGGGCGAGTGATCTCCACAACCTCTCGCACATCGGGTGCCGCGCTCATCGTGATTCATCATCACCAAGAGTCCGCGTTAAGAAGAGATGGTAACGTGGGCTCGAAGAAAAACAAGTTGACCGTGCCCACTCTCACGCACTTCTTCCAAACTTTTTCGAGAGCACTTCGAGTTGATCGCAGCGCTCGCGACGAACTCGAGGCTGCCACTCGTGATCATCGCTTCGCGTTTCGCACTAGGAATCGCTGGGCGAATCGAGAAGCGATGATCACGATACACTTCATGATCGCGAATCACCGCGCTCCGATGCGCGAGAAACGCACGACTCGATGGAAATCACCAGCTGTGGTTGCGTGAGTGAAGTGCGAGATGCGAAGAGACGTGATCGATGCGCCGAGTTCATCGCGAGGGAAGCCTTCGTGGCGAGCGCGAACGCGCTCATCGCTGCGCCTCGAAGGTCTCACTCGCGATCAAGGAGTGATCACGCTTACGGGAACAATCCTCGCTTCGCTTTCTCCGTGGCCACCTTCTGCACGCCGAGGCTCAGCGCGGCGAGGCGGTTGCTCAGTTGCTTCTCCTTCGCGAGCTTACGCACCCGGCGATAGCCGTTGAGCATCAGCTTGCGAAGTTCGTTGTTCACGTCCTCTTCGCTCCACATGAACTGTTGGATGTCCTGCACCCATTCGAAGTACGACACGGTCACGCCCCCCGCGTTGCAGAGCACATCCGGGATGATGTGGATGTCGCTTCGCGAAAGGATCGCGTCGGCTTCCGGCGTCGTTGGGCCATTCGCACCTTCCGCCAACACCCGGCAGCGCAGCTTGCTGGCGTTCTCCGCGGTGATCACGCGTTCGAGAGCCGCGGGCACCAGCACCGTGCAGGGCGTCGTCAGGAGATCGTCCATCGAGATTTCCTCCGCTTCGGGATAGCCCTTCACAGAGTGGAGTGAGTTCTTCGGGTCCGCGACGTAACGATTCAACGCAGCGAGGTCGATGCCATTGAGATTGCGAATCGCCGAATAGCGGTCGCCGATGGCCAGGATGCGAACGCCGATCTTGTGGAGTTCCTCGCAAGTGACCGAGCCGACATTGCCGTAGCCCTGCACCACGGCCGTCGCCGCAGCAGGATCGATGCCGAGTTCTCCCAGGGCTTCGACCACGCAGTACACGACCCCGCGGCCCGTGGCTTCACGCCGCCCGATGCAGCCGCCGAGTTCCACTGGCTTGCCCGTCACGATCTCGGGGCAGGCGTAGCCCACTTTCATCGAGTAGGTGTCGTAAATCCACGCCATCGTCTGTTCGTCGGTGCCCATGTCCGGGGCCATCACGTCGACGCGCGGCCCGATGATCGCGAGCACCTCCTCGGTGAATCGCCGGGTCATGCGTTCCTTCTCGCCAAGGCTCAGCAAGGCAGGGTCGCAGGCGATGCCTCCCTTGGCGCCGGCGAAGGGGAGATTCATGATGCCGCACTTCCAGGACATCCACATGGCGAGAGCCGCGACTTCGCCGAGGTCGACGTTGGGCGCGTAACGCAGGCCGCCCTTGCTCGCGCCGCTGGTAATCGAGTGCTGCACACGGTAGCCGATGAAGTTGTGAACCTGTCCGTCGTCGAGGCGAACTGGCACCGCTACCACCAGCGAACGCTTCGGCACCATCAGACGTTCAAGAATATTGGGATCCAGGTCGATGGCATTCGAGACCGCCTTCAACTGCTGACAGGCCATCCGGTACGTCGCAGACTCGTTGAAGATCGTAATAGGTGGATGCTTGCTGCTGCGAGGGAGATCGGGGGGGATATTCGTGGACATTCAGGAACCTCGGCCCAGAGAGAATGGAGAGATAAGCCCGCAAGTCGCGTTCGCCGTATCTTGGCGCGCAGTTCGTGATCACACATGCTGAAGAAGGCGATTACGCCTGTCGTGGAACAGGTCGGCTACGAGGATATTTCAAACGCTTCGGACCGTGGCGCCCGTGCCACAGCCCGAAGTGCATCGAAACGACTGCTTCCACATTCTATGGCAGTTCTTCCGCACTGAAGTTGGCGACGTAGAAGCACAGATACCGAGAATCGGTCGAGTAGAAATTCTCGGGCGGCTTGCAGTGGAAATCGATGGCGTGTCGGCCGGGGGGCACGACGATCTCGTAAGTCGTTCGACTCTCGGGTGGTTCCGTTTTCGTGATGGAAAGAGCATCCTTGATCAGTGGACCACCGATCGTAACGTCGAAGATTCCCTTCGCGTCGGCTCGGAGGGTCATCTTCACGCGGAATCGCCGCTCGCGATCGGTGGGGTTCACGATCATCAGTCGGCCATGCTTGGAACACCAGTGCCGACGATTTTCCCAGCCAGTGGGCTCGAAGCAGTAGAAGCCGTGCAACCAGAGGAACGACACGGCTTCCTTCTCGCGCCGGGCCATGGCCTCGAACTGGGCCTGGCCGTACTGGGCCACGAGCCAGGCTCGATAGGGGCGAAGGTCGAAGAAGATTTGCTCGCTCGAGGCATCGTTGATCCGCTTGACGCCATGCTTCCCCAGCGCATCCGGGCCGGTGATCTCATCGACGCGCTCGTTGCCCCGCTTTGGCGTGTAGCCTCGCTTGTCGATGATGAGGCCATCGAAGCCACGTAGCAGCAGCCTCACGAGCATCTGCGGGGCGGGCAAAACGGACACCTCGCGTTGCCAGGCGTCGGACTCCCGGCCCTTCATCGCGCCGAAGCTCCAGATGATGCGGTCCGTGTGCAAGTAGCCTCGCGCGTGCTCGTAAGAGCCAAGTTTCTGCGTCCAGTCCGACTCCGGATACGCCACGAAGGGCAGCGTGAAGACTCGCCGCGTCGTCCTTCCCTGGGGATCGTCCGCGAGCAGATGCGCCTCCACTTCCTTGAAGAACTTCTGGTCCATGCGGAAGCGATCCGCTTCCTTCTTCATATTCTCGATGATCTTCGGCCGGAACCACTGATAGGGGGTCATGTCCCAGATCGCGAGGCCGACCAGCCCCGTGAACAAGGGATACTTCAGCCATCGCACCCAACCGGTGCGGCTGAGGAACCAGCAATCGAGGGCCCACATGACGGCGAAGTAGCAGAAGAAGCCGATGAATACACTGATGCGGTTGTAGCAGCGCACCTGGTTGAGCACGACCTGATTGAAGACCGAACCGAAACCGCCAATCGTGCCCACGAGGATCGAGAAGCCAACGAGGGCCGCGAGTGGACCGTAAGGCCAGGTCTTGCGATTGGGGAGAACAAGAACCGTGAGCAACAAGAGCAAACCCGCGGCGCCGACGAGGCCCAGGGTAGCGCGTTCGTTCTCATTCTGCAAGGGGCGGGCGTCAGTGTTGTAAAGCGACTTCACCTTCGCGAAGACGTCCCAGTTGTGCTCGGTGAGTGGCAGCACCAAGTGTGCGATCTTTAGCCCATAGATTTCCGCCTCCTCGGAGAGCCGGGAGTGTGGCGCGGAGTTGCGGCCGAACTCCGCCTGGTAGATAAACGTGGGGAAGTGGTTGAGAACACCCGCCGCCACCGTGAGGCCGATGAGCAAGCAGGCGGACATCAACGCTCGTGAGGTCTTCACCGCCGCCCAGCCGTAAAGCCCCGCAGCGAGGAAGATCGAGCAGGCGAAATAGGCGTAGTACGCACCGGACGACGCCGTGGCGACGGCGATGGCGACGGCCGGCAGCGTTCGACGATTCCAAAGACTGAAGCGGTATCGCCCGGGTTCGCGTTCGCAATAGAACCACAATCCTCCGCGGCAGATCTCGAGGGCTGCCAGTATCGAGAACGGCACGACCCAGTACGCGGAGAGGAAGTAGTGGTTCTCGCCTCGCATGTAATGGTAAGGCATGAAGGCGTAAAGGAACCCGCCCACGAACGCCGCGGGGAACGAGAGACTGAAATGCCTCATCACGGCCATCGCCGCGAGGTGCGCGAGTGGATAAGTCAGCAGGTAGTAAAGGTTGTAGACCAGTACGACATCCGTCAGGAACTTCCCCAGCACCCAGATCAGGGCGAAGTGCAGATGATCGACGACGGGGAAGTCGTGAAGTTCGAGGATGCCCGGGAACCCCATGCGTTCGTTGCGCCAGTGGCTGCCTCGCTCGAGCGTGGCCTTCACCATCGGGAGAATTAGCAGCGAGTCTTCGTCGTAGTAAAACGGGGCACGGAGGTCTGCCTTGTCAAGCCGAAGGCCGGCCGCGAGAACGGCGGAAGTGACGAGAAACGCCAGGGAGTACCAGAAGAATCGCTGGATCAAGCGGGCAGGGCTCATGGGCGGCGCCAGCGCGGGAATCGTGACCGTCGCTTCGGGAAGCGAGGTCGAAATGGCGGTGTCCGCCGCGGCCTTCGATAAAACGAGGGGCGTCGCCGGTGACAACATCGGGGTTCGCTCACCCGTGCGGGTGGACCATACGTTAACAGGGAAACCGCGGTGATTACCGCTACCACGAACAGTAGGCGAACCAGGTGTCGATGTCATCCCCCCCGCTCCGCAATGATGCCAGTTCTTCCCCGAACGCCCTGATTATTGGGTGCGGCTATCTCGGCCAGCGCATCGCGAAACTCTGGCTCGACTCCGGGCGAACCGTGGCGGCACTCACCCGTGGCAACGGGGACGCCCTACGAACTCTGGGCGTGCAACCCCTCCACGGCGACGTGCTCGACCCGCAAACTCTTCGCGAGTTGCCCAAAGTCGCGACCGTGCTTTACGCCGTGGGGCTGGATCGCACCGCCGGTCGGCCCATGCGGGAGGTTTATGTCCAGGGCCTCGCAAACGTGCTCGACAGCCTGCCGACGCCGGAGCGATTCCTTTACATCAGCAGCACGAGCGTCCACGGGCAGACCGACGGAAGCTGGGTGGACGAAACGAGCCCGACCGAGCCTCTGGAGGACTCCGGAAAAGTCGTACGGGACGCGGAGGCAGTGCTTCGAGCGAAACTGCCGATGGCGATGGTCCTTCGATTCGCAGGGATCTACGGACCGAACCGCTTCCTGCGCCGGGCCGCGATGTTCGAGAGCGGCGAGCCGATCACCTCGAACCCGGAGGGCTTCCTCAATCTGGTCCACGTGGCCGACGGTGCCCGGGCCGTGCTGGAGGTTGAAACGAAGGGCTCCCCAGGCGAAACCTACCTGGTGGCCGACGACGAACCGGTGAAGCGGCAGGACTTCTACGCCCGCCTGGCAGAGTTGCTACGAACGCATGGACCCAGGTTCGCACCGTCCGGGAAGGTCGAAACAAATCGGCGGATCGCCAACCGCAAGCTACGCTCGCTGGGCTGGTCGCCGACGTTTCCCAGCTATCGCGAAGGGCTAATGGATTCGCTGCGATCGCACAGCATATGATGATCGAATCCTTCCCACGGAGATTCCCCGATGCGATGCCTCGCCATTGCCTTGCTTCTTCTGGCTGCTCTCCCCTCGATGGCAGCCGAGCCTGCTCCACTCGCCAGCCCACTCACGCCCGAGGAAATGGCCGCGGGATGGCTGGCAATCTTCGATGGTGAATCGACCTTCGGCTGGAAAGTGGAGGGCGATGCGGAAGTGAAGGACGGCAAGCTTGTCGTCGGTGGCGCGAAGGCCACGAAACTGACGACCACCACCTCATTCCCGCCCGGGAGTCTTCGCCGCGTCCACGAGAACCTGGACAAGAAGCCCATTCCCGGTGGCAAGATCATCGGCCCTGGCCGTCTGGTTGCGGACCTCAACGAGATCCTTACCAGCAATTCCTCGACGCCGTACGTGGAGCCCTTCGGACCGAACCAGCCCCACGGGCCGATCGTTATCGAAGTTCCCGCGGGTCATCAGGTGGCCTTTTCAAAACTGGCTGTCAAACTCGTTGGCCTCAAACCTCTCTTCAACGGCACGGATCTGACGGGCTGGACTCTCTACACCGGCGATGCTGGCAAGCGGAAGCTCGCCTCGAAGTTCGACGTGACGTCGAAGGGGGAACTGCACGTCGTTGATGGCCCCGGCGACCTGCAGACGACCGGCAAGTACGCGGACTTCTGCTTGCAGTTCGACTGCCAGACGAACGGCAAGCAACTCAACAGCGGGATCTTCTTCCGCTGCCTGCCGGACCAGTACCAGAACGGTTATGAGGCCCAGATCCAGAACGGCTACCTGGGCGAACGAACCAACCCCGTCGACTTTGGCACGGGTGCGATCTATCGCCGGGTGAAGTCACGCAAGGTGGTGAGCAACGATCACGAATGGTTCACCATGACCGTCCTCGCCCAAGGCAAGCACATCGCCACCTGGGTGAACGGATACCAGACCGTCGACTGGACCGACGACCGCCCCGAAAACGAGAACCCCCGCCAGGGCAGCAAGACCGGCGCCGGCCACCTGTCGATCCAGGGGCACGATCCCACCACGGATATTCTCTTTCGCAATCTTCGGATCATTGACATGAAGAAGTGAGCAGGGCATGTTCTGGTTGGTAAGTGCTGCTGAGGCAAGTCGCATCAACAATTGCCGGGATTTCCGTTTCAACCCACGTCAATTGAACCGGAATCATCGACGCTTTTTGGTCGGTGACCGGACGTGATTCCAGTCGCCGCTCGATACGGAAATCGAGTGTGGTAATGATGTTCGACTCGAGAAGAAAGTGATTCCAGCTTTCGACATGATTCCACCAAGGGGTGGGAGGGTCGGCGCTGGAATCAACCGTGTGCGACGAGTCGGCTTGCTCATTGTTCGGACAGTTGT
>Ga0105046_10000497_pt1 | contig 55042 bp, 47 predicted proteins | sample MAT03_FD_78385 | JGI IMG/M metagenome (GOLD analysis project Ga0105046, IMG submission 78385) | Freshwater microbial communities from Lake Fryxell liftoff mats and glacier meltwater in Antarctica - MAT-03 (megahit assembly) | ecosystem: Environmental > Aquatic > Freshwater > Ice > Liftoff... | reverse complement strand
GCTCGTTCGTTGTGTTCCGTTTGGTCCGCTTGTGAGCTGGGGGCGCCCGCTTTTTCAAGGGGACGTAGATCTTGATCGGGAATCAAGGGGACGTAGATCTTGACCGCAGAGAGACACGGTTTCCGAGCGCACTCAACGGCGACGCCGCCTCTGTCGTAGGAGATCTTTAACGCCGATCCCGACGCGTCACTCACCAAGCCGCTGCGCGCCGTCAGGCCGCGGTCCAGCCCCTGCCCATTGTGCTGACATTTGAGACCCCCACCCGCGCGCGGCGAGCCTGTCGTCTGGCCGCTGCGATCCTGCTGTCGATCGCTCCGTCTCCATCCCAGGCGCAGGGTGCCGTCGACTCGGCGATGTTCGGCGGCCTGCGCTACCGCATGGTCGGCCCGTTCCGCGGCGGGCGTTCGACGGCCGTCACCGGCGTCGCCAGCCAGCCATACCTGTTCTACATGGGCACCACTGGCGGCGGCGTGTGGAAGTCCGATGACGCAGGCACACATTGGACTTCGATCAGCGACGGCTGGTTCGACAACGGGAACATCGGAGCAATCGATGTAGCCGACAGCGATCCGAACGTCATCTACGTCGGCACCGGGAGCGCCTCCATCCGCGGTAACGTCTCATCAGGCACTGGCGTCTGGAAATCCGTCGACGCAGGGAAGAGCTGGAAGTTCATGGGCCTTCGCGAAAGCGGTGCGATCGGCAAGCTGGTGGTGCATCCGACCAATCCGGATCTGGTGTTTGTCGCCGCGCTGGGACATCCGTTTGGCCGGAACCGCGAGCGCGGAATCTTCCGCACGTCGGACGGTGGTAACACGTGGACTCACGTTCTCGCACTGAACGACAGCACTGGTGCGGTGTCGATCGCGATGAGCCCAGACAATCCGCGCGAGTTGTGGGCCGGTATGTGGCGCGCGGAGCGCAAACCGTGGACCCTGATTTCCGGTGGACCCGAAGGCGGTCTCTATCACTCGACCGACGGCGGTGATTCGTGGCAAAAGGTGGGAGGTGGCCTGCCGCAGGGCATGGTGGGGAAGGTGGAGGTGGCCGTGTCGCCAGCCGACCCGAACCGGATCTGGACGCTGATCGAGGCCGAGCCGGACGGCGGACTCTATCGGTCCGACGATCGCGGTGTGACATGGACTCGGGTGAACAGCGAAGTGCGTGTGCGCGGCCGTCCGTTCTATTTCGGCCACGTACGTGCCGATCCGAGGAACCGCGATCTGGTCTACGTGCTGAACCTGGCGGCGCTGCGATCGGTCGACGGTGGTGCGACGTTCTCGACGATCCCCGTGCCGCACGGCGACGTGCATGACATCTGGGTCAATCCCGTCACCCCCGAAGTGTTTGCAATCTCGGATGACGGCGGTGCGGTCGTGACGCTCAACGATGGGCGTACATTCTCGTCGATGTACAACCAGCCCACAGCCGAGTTGTACGACGTGCAGGTGGACAATCAGTATCCGTACCGCATCTATGGCTCGCAGCAGGACAACACTGCGATCAGTGTGCTGCAACGTCGACTGCACAACTCGTTGCGCCCGCAAGAGGAATGGGGCTACGGTGCCGGGTGTGAGACCGGCCCGGTGGCATTGCACCCCGATCACCCGGAAACATTGTGGGGCGGCTGCTACGGCGGTGCCATCAATCGCTACGACGTGAAAACGGACACCCGCATCTCGGTGAAGGCGTGGCCCGAAGCCACTACACTCGCCCCCGCGGACATGACGAACCGGTGGCAGTGGGTCGCCCCGATCGTGGTATCCCCGCAATCCCCTCGCACGCTCTATCAGGCCAGTCAGTTTCTATACCGGAGCCGCGATGGCGGCAACACCTGGGCACGCATCTCGCCCGATCTCACCACCAACGATCGGCGCTACCAGAGCTGGCCCGGCGGTCCGATCACGCCGGACCACACGGGAGTGGAAGTCTTCACGACCATCTTCAGCGTCGTGCCCTCTCCGCACGACTCGGCGACGGTCTGGGTTGGCACCGACGACGGGCGGGTGCATCTGACGCGCAGTGATGGCGCGCGCTGGACCGAGATCACACCTCCTGGCATGCCCGTGCGCGGCACGGTGAACCGTATCGAAGTCTCACCGCATGCGCCTGGTCGCGCGTTCCTGTCAGTGCAGCGGTATCGCGAGGATGATTTCACGCCATACATCTTCCGCACCAACGACTTCGGCCGCAGCTGGACGCGCATCGCTGACGGCACGAACGGAATTCCCGCGCGACACTTCGTACGTGTGGTGCGCGAAGATCCGGCGCGCCGAGGATTGCTGTATGCAGGAACGGAGTTCGGCTTGTACGTGTCATTCGACGACGGCGCACAATGGCAGCCTCTGCAACTCAACCTGCCCGCAACGCCGGTGACGGATATCAAGGTGCACCGCGACGATCTCGTGTTGTCCACGCAGGGGCGATCGTTCTGGGTGCTGGACGACCTGACGCCGTTGCGCGAACTGGCGACGGATCGCTCGCTGGCCACCGCGCGCTTGTTCACACCGCGACCGGCGGCGCGCGGCGTGGTGGGTGAGCCGCTGCGCGAAGTGGACCTCACGCTGCCGGATGATTTGCCCGAGGGCGCGATGATCCGTTTCGTGCTGGCCGGTGGCGTGTCGTCACTCAGCCTCACGATCGTCGACCGCACCGGCGCGGTGGTACGCAGCTACAGCGCCGACAGCGCGACGGCGCGTGCCCTCGGTAGCGCGAAACTGTCAGTGAAGCCCGGACTTCAGCAGGCAAACTGGGACCTGCGCGGCACCGGGCCTGCGTCGTCGGGTGGGTCGTCCGGTGGATCGTCGGCCGGATACGTGGGGCAGGGGGTGAAAATGCCACCTGGCACATATCGCGTCACGCTCCGCACCGATTCCGTCACACGCACTGCTCCGCTCACAATCATCGGCAACCCAAGTGATCGGTCCCTCACACAGGCCGACTACGACGCGCAGTTCGCTGCGGCAAGCGGCGTGCGTGACACGATCAGTCGCATCAATGCGGCGCTCGCGCAGATCCGTGCGCAGTCGGCCGAACACCGTGCGGCGCTGGCGACGATCGAGGGGAAGCTCGTGGCCGCGCCGGCACCTGGGCAGACTCTGGTACCGGCGAGGCTGCTGGCACACTTTGGTGTGTTGTACAGTGCGTTGGTAGGTGACGGCGGCTACGGCTCCGGCAGCGCAGAGGGTCGGCCGCTGGCGGGGGTCCTCGCGCGAAAGCGTGATCTGGAGGCGCAGTGGAACGCGGTTCGTGCGGCGCTTGAGGCCGCGATGCGGCGGACGATTCAGTAGCGGACGGCAGAGCAGGTGCGACGGAAGCTGATCGTACTCGCGCCGTCTCTGCGTCAGTCGCTCCGACGTCGGTCGCTCGCGATGATCAGACAATCGCAGAAGGGCTCGAGGAGGAGGATCAAGGGGACGCGATCAAGGGGACGTAGATCTTGATCGGGTAAGCGGTTGGCGGGATCAAGGGGACGTAGATCTTGATCGGGTAAGAGGTTGGCGATGGAGAGGGGAACCAGTTCTTGGTGCGTTTCAAGATCTACGTCCCCTTGATTTTCGTCCCCTTGATTTTCAAGATCTACGTCCCCTTGATTTCCCCCTTGATTTCCCCTCGTTGATTTTCATCCCCTTGATTTCCAAGATCTACGTCCCCTTGGTTTCGTCCACGTGGTTGCCTCGTGTTCGAATGATCGGGGAGCGCGTACTCCGCGCACCAACGCTGATGTACTTTGCCCTCCACCCCGCCCGGGTGGCGAAATGGTGAGACGCGGGGGACTTAAAATCCCCTGGCCGCAAGGTCATGTGGGTTCGATTCCCACCCCGGGCACTGTAGCACCACGCGCCGAGCGACCGGCGTTCGTAGCCGCGACGCCCCGAACCATCGTGTCGCCGAGGGTTGACTGCCGGAGAGCGGACACGGGTTTCTGATGGCCGCCCCGACTACTTTGCGCAAATGACCGACGTTATTGCGCTTGCCTCCGAACTCCTCGCCATCCACTCCCCCTCGGGCGGAGAAGGACCGGCCATCGACTTCGTCAGCCGCTGGCTCCTCGCCAGGGGCTGGAATGTGCACATCCAGGAGGTCACGCCTGGGCGCGGCAACGTCTGGGCCACGCGCCGCGGGGGCGGGGTCACCCTGTCGACGCATCTGGACGTGGTGCCTCCGTACATCCCGCCCCGCCTCGAGGGGGACCGGCTCTTCGGTCGTGGTTCGTGTGACGCCAAGGGCATCGCGGCAGCAATGATGGTGGCCGCCGAACGCCTGGCGACCGAGGGCGAAGAGCGCGTCGATCTGCTGTTCGTCGTGGGTGAAGAGAAGGGGAGCGACGGCGCTCGCGCAGCCAATCACCTCGCGGCCACCAGTCGCTTTCTGATCAATGGTGAACCAACCGAGAGCACCCTGGCGTCGGGGTGCAAAGGTTCGATGCGCGTGACGGTCCGCACCCGTGGACGCGAGGCGCACTCGGCCTACCCGCAACTCGGTGTCTCGGCAATCGAGCCAATGCTGAAGCTCCTGCCAACGGTGCACGCGCTGCCGCTGCCGACCGACGCAGTCCTCGGTGATACGACCGTGAACATCGGTACGATTCGCGGCGGCTCCGAAGCGAACATCATCCCGGGTCAGTGCGAAGCGGAGTTGATGTTCCGTCTCGTCGGCGATCCGGCGCCGCTACGCGCCGCGATCGAATCGTGGGCCCGTGGCATCGCAACGTTGGAGTGGGGGTCCTACATCCCGGCCCAGCACTTCCACACCGTGCCAGGGTTCGAAGCGCGCTCCGTCTCGTACACCTCGGACATCCCGCTCCTGCCGCGCTGGGGCACGCCGCTGCTCTTTGGACCCGGCTCCATTCATGTCGCCCACACCGATCAGGAGTTCGTTTCCGTCCCCGAACTGCGTGCCAGCGTCGACACGTACATGGCTCTCACCCGTACTCTGCTGGCGTCGTAACCGATGATCGCGCACCCATTCAACGGAACGCGGCTGCCAGTCGCCATCCTCGGCGCGACGGGTATGGTGGGCCAGAGCTTTGTCCGACTGCTCGCCAATCACCCCTGGTTCGTCGTGACGACTGTCGCCGCATCGGAACGATCAGCAGGGAAATCATATGCAGAGGCGACGAAATGGCTCGACGGCAGCATGCCTGAGTCGGTTCGCTCGCTGATCGTGCAGCCGTGTGATCCGAACGTCATCCGCGAATCGGTGGTCTTCTCGGCGCTCGACAGTGGACCGGCTCAGGAGCTGGAGCCTGCATTTGCGTCGCGCGGTGCGATCGTACTCTCCAATGCGAAGAGCTATCGCATGGCGGCCGATGTGCCGCTGCTCATTCCGGAGATCAACGCCTCGCATCTCGCGCTGATCGAAGTGCAGCGCGCAGCGCGCGGATGGACGGGAGCCATCGTGACGAATGCGAACTGCGCGACCATCGTCCTCGCACTGGCGCTGGCGCCGCTCCATCAGGCCTTCGGTGCGCGGCGCCTGTTCGTGGCAACGATGCAGGCCATCTCAGGGGCGGGATACCCGGGCGTCTCCGCCCTCGACATTCTCGGCAACGTCATTCCGTACATCGGCGACGAGGAGCCGAAGCTGGAGTCCGAGGGTCAGAAGATCCTTGGGACGCTGAACAATGGCGTGATTGTCAACGCTCCTTTTGTCACCAGTTCGCACACCAATCGAGTGGCGGTGGAGCACGGTCACACGGTCTGCGTGTCAGCGGAGTTCGCGTCGTCAGTCACTCCCGAAGCTGCGCTCGACGTGCTCGGGCGCTGGCGCGGTGACGCCGCAGCACATGGACTCCCGTCGTCACCAGCAGGACCGCTGGTCGTTCATTCGGCGCACGATCGTCCGCAACCACGCCGCGACGTGAACGCCGACGGAGGAATGAGCGTGCATGTGGGGCGCGTGCGCAGCGATCCGCAGCTGCACCTCCGCTTCGTCGCGATGGGCCACAACGTCATTCGTGGCGCCGCCGGTGCGTCGATCCAGAACGCGGAACTCCTCGCCGCCCGCGGCGTGATCAGACCGTCATGATCATCAGCAAGTTCGGCGGGACCTCCGTTGCCGATGCCACCGCGATCGCGCGAACCTCCGAGATCGTCCGCGGACGACTGGATCGGCAACCGATCGTCGTCGTCTCGGCGCTCGCCGGCGTCACCAACGCGCTGCTCGGCATTGCGCGTCAGGCCAGCGACGGGAACTTCATCGCCGCAGTGAGCAGCGTCCAGGGATTGCGTGAACGGCATCTGGCCGAGGTGGATGTCCTTCTCGCCGACTCAGCGGAGCATGGCGAAGTATCTGCCGAGATCAGCGTGATCTTCGATGAGCTGGCGTCGCTCTGCGAGGCGCTCTCGGTGTTGGGGTTCATCACACCGCGAAGTCTCGATGTGATCGCCGGTATGGGGGAGCGCGCGTCATCGATGATCGTGGCTGCCGCGTTCCGTGCGCGTGGCATCGCCGCGACACATGTCGATGCCAGAAAGGTGATGATCACGGACGCCAACTTCGGAAAGGCCGAGCCGCAGCCCGAGGCCATCGCCGCTGCCGCGCGCGCGATCATCGCGCCGCTGGTGCACGGCGGTCTGGTGCCGGTGATGGGCGGCTACATCGGCAGCAGTGCCGACGGTATCACGACCACGCTCGGTCGTGGCGGCTCCGACTACAGCGCCTCTCTGATCGGTGCGGGGCTGCAGGCAGAGTCGATCGAGATCTGGACCGATGTCGACGGGATGTTGACCGCCGATCCGCGCGTGGTACCCGCCGCCCGGCCGATCCAGCAGATACGGTTCGATGAGGCGAGTGAGCTCGCAAGCTTCGGGGCCAAGGTGCTGCACCCGGCAACCATTGCACCAGCGGTGCGCCTTGGTATTCCGGTGTGGATCTACAACTCCCACAACCCCGGCGGCCACGGTACACGAATCACCTTCGACGCACCGCGGCGTGCAGTGACCGCGATCGCCGCCAAGCGTGACACGACGATCCTCCGCGTGGCGACGGGGAAGATGCTGTTTCAGCACGGCTTTCTGCGTCGCGTGTTCGAGCTGTTTGACGAACACGCAGTCTCGGTGGATGTGGTCGCTACGAGCGAAGTCTCCGTCTCGGTCACGGTGGACGATTCAGCGCCGCTGGATATCCTGCTTGGCGCACTGCGACAGATCGGCGATGTATCGGTGGAGCGACGTCGTGGAATCGTCAGCGTGGTCGGCTCGGGTATCGCCGATGACTCGTCTGCGATGGGTACCGTGTTGCGTGCGCTCGGTCATCGTCGGATTCACATGCTCTCATTGAGCGCCAGCGCCATCAATCTCACGATTCTCCTCGATGACGCCGACGTTCCGGATGCCATGCGCGCATTGCACCATTCCCTGTTCGAGGGAGCAGACGCATGACGCTGCGCATTGCTCTCTTCGGCGCCGGCCGTCTTGGGCGTGAGATCCTCGCGCTCGCCCCGGAGCGTGATGCCGCGATCGTCGCCACCTTCGGTCGGCACACTCCTGCATCGGTTGAAGCGCTGCGCAGCTCGAATGCTGATGTGGCGATGGATGTGAGCGTCGCCGAGGCCGTATCCGCGAATACCGCCGTCTGCATGGCCGCTGCCCTGCCAGTCATAATCGGTGTCACGGGTTGGGACGACGCCGAGGCGGACGTTCGGCGGGTCGTCGCATCGGCCGGTGGTGCAGCGCTTGTGGCTCCGAATTTCAGCGTTGGCGCCACCCTTTTCAGCAGCGTGCTGGCCGATGCGGCGCGCCGATTCTCGGCATCGCTTGGCTTCGACGCACACCTCGTCGAAACGCACCATGCCCTGAAGAAGGATGCCCCGTCAGGGACGGCGCGGCGGCTGGCGATGCTCGCGGAGGAGTCGCGCGGCGCTGCAGTTCCCGTTACGAGCGTGCGTGTCGGCCATGTGCCGGGTACTCATATGCTGGTCCTCGACGCCCCGTTCGAACAGGTCACACTGACACACGAAGCGCGAGACCGACGAGTGTTCGCTGACGGAGCACTTCTCGCAGCACGTTGGCTTCATGGAAAGACAGGGTGGTTTACGATGGACGACGTCGTACGCGAACTGATCGGAGATCGCCGATGAGCGACGGTGACATGACACTCCTGCGCGGTTGTGGCACAGCACTGATCACGCCCTTCACGACGGCCGGCGATGTCGACGAGCCCGCACTCCGCGCGCTCGTCGAATGGCAGATCGGCGAGGGCATCGACTTCCTCGTGCCATGCGGCTCCACCGGCGAGGCGGCCACACTCGATCAGCAGGAACACCTCCGCGTGGTTGCCATCACCGCGGAGGTATCGGCGGGGCGCGTCTTGGTGATCGGCGGCGCCGCGTCGAATGACACGAAAAAAGCGATCGCTCTGTCAAAGCTCGTCCTCGAAGCGGGTGCAACGCACCTGTTGCATGCATCGCCGATGTACAGCAGGCCGCCGCAGCGTGGTATCATCGCTCATTTCACTGCGATTGCCGATGCCGTCCAGCGGCCGATTGTTCTCTACAATGTGCCGTCGAGGACCGCCAGCAACATGGAAGCGTCGACGACTCTGACGTTGGCCGCACACCCGAACATTGTTGCGATGAAGGAGGCCAGCGGCAACATCGCGCAGATCGAGGAGATTCTGCGCAATCGTCCCGACGGCTTCTCGGTTCTTGCAGGCGATGATGCGGTCACGGTGCAGCTGATGTCGCGCGGCGCGAACGGCCTGATCTCGGTGGTCTCGAACGCCGCTCCGCGCGCGATGGCGGCCGTGACCCACGCGATGCTGAAGAACGACGTGAACGCCGCGCACATGTACGACGGCCGCCTCAAGTCGCTGTATCGGGCCTCCGGGATCGAATCGAACCCGATCCCGATGAAGGCGGCGCTGCACTACCTCGGCCGCGCGAACAATGTCCTGCGCCTCCCACTGGTGCCGCTGGCGCCCGAACATGAATCCACTGTGCGCGATGCGCTGGTGGCGGCTGGAGCCCTTGAGCGATGAATGCTGATACTCTCGGTGCGGCGGTGCGGGCACTCGCCGCAACGCCCGCTGGCACGGCACTCCCACCCGAAGCAGCACACGTTGTCAGCGAGGTGCTCGACGCGCTGGAGCGTGGTGATCTCCGTGCTGCCGAACGCGGTGACGATGGTGAGTGGCGCGCGGTGGCGTGGGTAAAGCAGGGCATCCTGCTCGCGTTCCGACTCGGCAAGCTGGTGGATCTGTCACCTGACAGCACGCCCGCCAGTTTCAGCTTCATCGACAAGGACACCATGCCACCCCGTCGGTTCACACTGGCCGATGGCGTTCGTGTGGTACCCGGTGGCAGCAGCGTGCGACGGGGGGCCTATCTGGCACCTGGCGTTGTCTGCATGCCACCGATGTACGTGAACGTCGGAAGTTGGGTCGGGGCCGGGACGATGATCGATTCGCACGCGCTTGTTGGCAGCTGCGCGCAGATCGGAGCTCGCGTGCACCTCAGCGCGGCGGCGCAGATCGGTGGTGTGCTCGAGCCGATCAACGCGTCACCAGTGGTGATCGAGGACGATGTGATCGTGGGCGGGAACTGCGGCGTCTACGAAGGGACAGTTGTTCGTCAGGGCGCGGTGCTCGGGGCAGGGGTGGTTCTTACGCGCGGCACGCCAGTATTCGACCTCGTGCACGAGCGGGTCCATCGCGGCTCGGCAGCGCAGCCGCTGATCATTCCCGCTGACGCAGTCGTGGTCCCCGGCGCCCGGAGAATGCGCGGTGCGTACGCCGAGGCGGAGGGGCTCAGTCTGCAGACGCCGGTGATCGTGAAGTACCGCGATGACAAGACGGATCTCGCCACGGCACTCGAGGCGTGGCTGCGTTGACGCGCATTCCTAGCCACACGGTGCCAGGCGACAAGTCTCTCTCGCACCGGGCGCTGATGTTTGCGGCGCTGGCGACCGGTGAGAGCGTCTTGCGTGGTGTGCTTCCCTCGGCGGACGTGCGCAGCACTGCGGCCGTGTTACAGGCGCTCGGTGTGACGCTCCCCGGCGACTGGTCCGCAACCGACACGTTGCGCATCGTTGGTCGCGGACGGCGCGGATTGCTCGCTCCGTCGCGTGATCTCGACTGCGGCAACAGCGGCACCACCGCACGTCTGATGGCGGGCGTTGTCGCAGGTCACCTCATGACCGCCACGTTCGTCGGTGATGCGAGTCTGAGTCGGCGCCCCATGCGCCGGATTGCGCGACCACTGACGCAGATGGGCGCGGCATTCAGCTTCGTGAGTGACGATGGGCTGCCGATGACCATACGCGGCACCGACCTTCGGGACATCAACTGGGTCAGCCCGACGGCCAGCGCTCAGGTGAAGAGTGCGATCCTGCTCGGTGGTCTGGTGTCCGGCTGTTCGGTGCGAGTGCAGGAGCCTGCACGCTCGCGCGATCACACCGAACGGATGCTGACGGCGCTTGGCGCGCCGCTGATCGTGACGGATGACGCAATCCTGCTCGATCCCGTCGCACAGCTGGCACCGTTGGATTTCCATGTGCCGGGTGATCCGTCGTCGGCGATGTTTGTGATTGCGGCGGCAGTGCTGCACGGGCAACCTCTGGAAATCCGCAACGTCGGCATCAACGAGACGCGAACGGGTGCCTTCGCGGTGTTGCGCCGCATGGGTGTGGCGCTGGAGTGTGCCAATCGGCGCGAGAGCGGCGGTGAACCCGTGGCCGACATTCACGTTGGGCCGGGCGCGGCTCTCCGCGGAGTCGTGATTGGCGGTGACGAGATTCCCGCACTCATCGATGAGATCCCGATGCTCGCCTGCCTGGCGGCGTTCGCCGATGGAGAGACTCGCATCACCGACGCCGCCGAGTTGCGTGTGAAGGAGAGCGATCGCATTGCCACGGTCGTTGCGAACCTCCGTGCGATCGGGGCCGACGCCGATGAACTCCCCGATGGTCTCGTGGTGCGTGGTGGTGCGCAGGCACTGGCGGGGCACGTCGTGACTCACGCCGATCATCGCATCGCGATGGCCTTCGGCGTCGTGGGTTCGTTGCCACAGCATGTGATCACGGTCGATGACACTGACTGCGTCGACGTCTCGTTCCCAGGTTTCTGGGAGCTCCTCGCCGGGTTTCCGGGGGCCCGATGAGTGAGCCTCCGCTTGTCATAGCGATCGACGGTCCCGCCGCATCGGGCAAATCGAGTACCGCGCAGTGGGTGGCAAACCAGCTGGGGATCTATCACGTCGACAGCGGCGCGCTCTATCGCGCGTTGACTGCGACGGCCCTCGAAGCGAACCCCGACCTGAGCAGCTGGACTTCGGCGTTCGTGCTGGCCGGTGGCTCGCGCGTCACGCTGACCCCAGGTGAACGCAATTTTATTCCGCTGATCGACGGCACACGCCAGGATGAGCGGTTGCGCTCGAGCGATGTGACCGCCGGTGTCTCGGTAGTCGCGCAGTTGCAGGACGCGCGGTCGTGGGTCAATGCACAGGTCCGAGCCGCGGCGCTGCACCATCCGGTGGTGGTCGATGGCCGGGATATCGGGACCGCCGTGTTCCCCGATGCGACCCTCAAGATCTTCCTTGTCGCCGACCCATGGGAGCGGGCCCGTCGGCGGCTCCAGCAGCGCCTCGGCCGATCGCCGGCGGACGATGAGATCGCCGCCGAGACGGAGCTGCTGGTCCGGCGGGATGCGGCCGACAGTATCCAGACTGTTCAGGCCCGGGACGCCATTCTCCTCGATACGACGTACCTGACGCAGGCCGACCAGGTCGCCCGGATCGTGGCGCTGGCGCGGGCGGCGGTGGAGCGTGCCCGCGGAGAGCACGACGCCTGACCCAGCCGGCCCCCACCCGCGTTGACCCGACCTGCCGCCCGTACTAGCTTCTACGGTTCGCATTTCGCCGGCCCCTCATGGGCCGCGGGATACCCTAGCCTCGGCGCGGCGAGCTCACCATACCGCGCATTCTGGAGCCACACTCTTCATGCCCGAACCTGAAGTCGAGATGATCCTCGACGACACCGCAACCGGCACGGTCCTGACCGCTCGCGAGAAGCGTGATATGCAGCGCTCGCAGCTTCGACCGCTTGCCAACCGCCGCCCTGAACTCTACGAGGAAGACGAATACACCTCGGAAGACTACGAGCGTATGATCGAGATGTACCAGGGCACGATGGCCTCGATCGAAGAAGGTGAGATCGTCAAGGCCACTGTCATGGAGATTCGCGAGAACCTCGTCATTCTCGATATCGGCTTCAAGTCGGAAGGATCGATTCCGCTTGAAGAGTTCAAGGACCTGCCTGACCTCAAGGCCGGCGATGTGGTGGAAGTGCTCCTCGAGCATCTCGAGGATTCCGAAGGTTCGGTGGTGCTGTCGAAGAAGAAGGCCGACTTCATGCGCGTCTGGGAACGCATCCGCGTTGCCTACGAAAGCGATCAGCCGGTCACGGGTACGCTCGTCAAGAAGATCAAGGGTGGCGTGGTCGTCGACCTCATGGGCGTCGATGCGTTCCTCCCGGGTTCGCAGATCGCGCTGCGTCGCGTTCCGAACATCGACGAACTGCTTGGCCATACGTACGACTTCAAGATCATCAAGCTCAACAAGCGTCGCCGCAACATCGTCGTCTCGCGTCGAGTGATCCTCGAGAACGAGCGCGCCGGCAAGCGCGAGAAGTTGATGAAGGAGCTCGAGAAGGATCAGGTGCGGAAGGGTGTCGTCAAGAACATCACGGACTTCGGTGCATTCATCGATCTCGGTGGCGTCGACGGCCTGCTCCACATCACGGACATGTCGTGGGGCCGCATCTCGCACCCCACCGAGATGGTGCACATCGGGCAGGAACTGGACGTCAAGGTTCTCGACATCGATTGGCAGCGTGAGCGTATCTCGCTCGGTCTCAAGCAGCTGCAGGCGTATCCGTGGAAGGACGTTGCCGCGAAGTACCCGGTTGGGACGCGCGTCAACGGCAAGGTGGTCTCGATCACCAACTACGGCGCATTCATCGAGCTGGAGCCGGGTATCGAAGGCCTCGTGCACATCAGCGAAATGAGCTGGACCCGCAACGTCCGCCACCCGTCGAAGCTGGTCAGCATCGGCGAGGCGATTGAAGCGGTCGTGCTCAAGGTCGACCCCGACGAGGAGAAGATCTCGCTCGGCATGAAGCAGACGGAGCAGGATCCGTGGGCAGTCCTGCCGCTCAAGTACCCGGTCGGCACGCGGATCTCGGGCAAGGTGCGCAACCTCACCAGCTTCGGCGCATTCGTGGAAATCGAGCCGGGCATCGACGGTCTGATTCACATCTCCGACATGTCCTGGACCAAGCGCGTCCAGCACCCGTCAGAGGTCGTGAAGAAGGGTGATTCGGTGGACGTCGTGATCCTCAACATCGACGCCGAGAACAAGCGCATCAGCCTTGGCCTCAAGCAGGCCGAGGAAGATCCGTGGCTCCGCATTGGCGAGACCTACCCGGTGAACCTGGTGTTGTCGGGCAAGGTTGTCCGCCTGGCAGACAAGGGCGTGGTGGTGGACGTTGGGAACGATATCGAAGGCTTCGTGCCGCAGAATCAGATCAACGTGCCGCTGCAATACACCGAGCTGGACGAGGTTATCTGGGAAGGGATGACGCTCGACATGACGGTGAACGAGGTGGATCCGATCCATCGTCGCATCGTGTTGTCGGTGCACAACATCCCTGCCGAGCAGCCGCCGAAGCCGGAGCCGAAGCCGGAAGGCGCCGAGCCCGAGGTCGCTGTCGCCGCCGAAGAGCCGGCCGACGAGGAGTAAGCCAGTTCGCTGACTGCAGGTTGAAACGCCCCGCCGCTCATCTGAGTGGCGGGGCGTTTGGTTTACAAGTCATTCCTGCGTTACGACGGGCGCGATACGTCCACAGTCTCCGTTACGAAGTAACATTCCGCGCGTTAGTCTCATGAAAGTCGTTCGCTCGGCGCTGCCCGGGAAACTCACCATGAAAGAGGTCGTCATGCAGCCTCGGTGGAACGCTCGTGCAGTCGTTGGACTGCTTCTTGTCGCAGGCAGCGTCGTTTCCGTGGACGCGCAAACGGCGCCGACCGCTCTTCGTCTTCAAGGCGGTCTCGCATACGGCCAGACGCTCACGGTGACCGCTGACCAGCCTGCGCACTTTGCAGTCTTTGCCGTTGCCCGGAGTGCCGGGGGCAACCCGATCCTGCTGCTCACCGGCGCTGCCGACTCACGCCAGAAGCGGATGCAGGCCCGTCCACTATCCGTGGCGGAGCTGTCTCGCTTCGCGCCTGCAAGCGAAGTCGCGATCATCGTGCTGGCGTCCGCCTCGTCCCCCAGTCTGGACGCCTTCACCGTCGAGGGCCGCGCCGCGGTCGACCTCGTCATCGGCGATTCGGCCATGTCCGATGGGCAGCAACTGGTATCGTCGCTTGCGGCGACGGTGTTCGGCAAGGACGTGCGCTACACGGCACGGATACTGCCGATGGACTATGTCAGCGAGACTCCAACCGGGCCGCGCGTCGTCACGAATGCCTGCGGTGAATCCATGCTGTCGGCCTCCCCGTCGACTGGCTTTCAGCCGCCATCGAGGAACGGCTGGTTCCTGACGGGAGGCATCGGCGTCCGGGATTTCGATCCTCGGTACTTCGGAGCGTCGGAGAGCAGCATTGCCGATGATGAGATGGTGGGTCGCTTTCAGACCAGCGATGGTGCCTACTATGCCGTAGTCGGAACACAGCTTCCGGGTTGTATGCTCCGGCAGGCGCTGTCCGTGCCATCGCCGACGCCACGGCCGACACCTCCTGTCCCAGTCACACCGTCGCCGTCTCCGTCAGTGATGCCAGGCGGCCCCGCACCAGCCATGGAGCGGTGACGCGAACAGCACTGAGCTGAGCGTCGCGACTTCACCGACACACGATCCGGCCGGAACACCCCGTTGCTCTCGCGAGTGGCGGGGTGTTTTGAGTGTGCGGTCTGATCGAGTCGATAGGCGGACGTTTGCCCTGCGGCTCCGGTCCCTTTCGGTTACTGTTCGGATATGCCCGCGCCAACTGTCGCTTCTCGCGAGCCCCGCATCCTGCTCGCTGACGCCGATCAGTTCTTCGTCGCGGTCGCTCGCCTTGTCGACCCTGACGGCGCCGGCCGCGCGAGGCTCCTGATCGTCGGTGGGCGACCGGGTAGCCGCGGCGTCGTCTGCTCCGCGAGCTACGAAGCGCGCGCCTTTGGTGTGCGCTCCGGGATGGCGATCTCACAGGCGCTCCGACTCTGTCCTGACGCGATGGCGGTGCCGGTGCCGCGCAACGCATGCAGTGAGAAGAGTCGGGCGATTCGTGACGTGCTGATGCTGTATGCACCGATCGTCGTCGCAGCGAGTGTCGATGAGTTTTACCTCGACATGACCGGGACCGAGGCGCTCTACCACAACGAGCCATTAGGACGCACGTCGCACCGCATGCGTAGCTCGGTGCTCGCGGAAACAGGGTGCAGTATCTCCATCGGCGGTGGGACGAGTCGCCTGATCGCCAAGATCGCTGCCGGCGCGGCCAAACCGCTTCCGGGGACCTCCGCCACCGGTGTCCACATCGTATCGGTTGGACACGAAGAAGCGTTTATGCGCACCCAACCGTTGTCGGAGATTCCCGGCATCGGACCCAAGGCGCAGGAGCGGCTGCGATCACTGGGCCTCATTCGAGTGCCTGATGTCCTCGATGCCGATCCGGCGACGATACGACGCTACCTCGGCGACAAGCTCGCCGACTGGTTGATCCGGAAGGCGCGTGGACAGGGCTCGTCGAGCGTGAGCGGGCGCGAGCAGCAGAAGGGAATGAGTCGCGAGGATACATTCGATCGCGACATCTCTGATGAAGCGGCGTTGGAGACCGAACTGCAACGGCTCTCGGTCCGCGTGGTGGCAGACTTGCGCGGTGATGGCCTGCGCGCCAAAACCATCACCGTCAAGCTGCGCGAGAACGACTTTACCACACGCAATGCGAGTCGCACGCTGGATCTGCCGGTAAGCACCGAGCGGGCAGTCTTTACGACAGCGCGACTGTTGCTGCGAAAGCTGCGCGCGTCGCGCCGCCTTCCGGTGCGACTGCTGGGTGTTGCGTTGTCACAGTTGGACGACGGCGATCTCGCAGAACAGCTCTCGTTGCTGCCAGAGGTGGTGCCGGCCGCGACGGAAACGCCGCGCGATCGTGCGCTCGCTGCGGCCGTCGATCGTGTGCGGGCGCGTTTCGGTGCCGGCGCGGTGCAACCGGCGTCACTCCTGAGCGGCGGTGCGCCGACGAGCGTGGAGGACCGCAGCGAAACCGACGGTGTCCCCGCGCCGCGCCGCTATCGCTGACGCGGGTCGAGAACGCGCAGGCCGACCGACAGACCGAGAAACTGCGCCGACGTGCCCACGATCGCCCACGAATTGAGTTCAGGTCGAATGATTCCGAACCGAATCGGGGCGATCGTCAGCCCCAGCTGCGCACCGACGCCGTGTCGCTGGTACAGCTTGAGCGGCAGATCGGACTGGCGACCGACGTAGCCGATCCCGAAATCGAGTCGCATCCACTGCGTGCTGTCACGCGGCGGGCCGCCGATCACGATCATCGCCGCGTAGCCGTGTGAGCGGCCGCCGCTGAGCCCCTGCCGAATCGCCCGAACGCCGATCCCGTCGTTCATCTCGGCGCCCACCCACATGACATCCGCCACGACGGTTGTTCCGTCGCCAGAGCGCATTCCACTCAGCCCAAGGCTGAGCCCCCCGGTCGTCGTCGGAGCAGCGCCTGCGCCCGTCGCTGTCTGTGCCTGGAGTGATGCGGACACCGGCATCAGCAGTGCAGTCGCGAGAACAACGAAGGTGGCGAGGCGAGTCATGGAGGCAAGATACCGGCGGGCGTCCGACGCTGCTATCGCCACGACGCGTGGGGGCCGCTACCTTCCCGCCTCATGTCCATGACCGAGAAGCTGGAGCTGCTTGCGCGCCGTCGCGCCGAGGCCGAATTGGGGGGTGGCGCCGCACGACTGGCCGCTCAGCACGAGAAGGGCAAACTGTCTGCGCGCGAGCGACTCGACATCCTGCTGGACGAGGGGTCGTTCGTCGAGCTCGACAAGTTTGTCACCGCACGTACCGATGCCGCCGGTGTGTACGGCGATGGCGTCGTGACCGGGTACGGCCGTATCGAGGGTCGACTCGTCTACGTGTTCTCACAGGACTTCACGGTCCTCGGCGGGTCGCTGGCGGAAGCCCACGCCGCGAAAATCTGCAAGGTCATGGATCACGCCGTCCGCAATGGCGCGCCGATGATCGGGTTGAACGACAGCGGGGGTGCGCGCATTCAGGAAGGCGTCGTCGCGCTCGGTGCATACGCCGACATCTTCCTTCGGAACACGTTGGCGAGCGGTGTGATCCCGCAGATCTCGGCGATCCTCGGTCCGTGCGCCGGTGGTGCCGTGTACTCTCCCGCGATCACCGACTTCATCTACATGGTGCGCGGTACCAGCTACATGTTCGTGACCGGGCCCAATGTGGTGAAGACGGTCACGCACGAAGATGTGACGATGGAAGAACTGGGCGGTGCTGATACGCATGCGGGCACGTCGGGTGTTGCGCACTTCGCATGTGATTCCGAGATCGCGTGTCTGACGCAGATTCGCGAACTCTTTCGCTTTGTGCCGTCGAACAACCTGGCGGATGCGCCGCGTGGCACGAGCTCCGATCCCCGCGATCGGCGCGACGAGTCGCTGCTGACGGTCATCCCCGACAACGCGAACAAGCCGTACGACATGTTGGACGTGATTCACAAGGTGGTGGATGACGGGGAGTTTTACGAGATACATCGAGACTACGCGCCGAACATTCTGTGCGGCTTTGCACACCTTGGCGGCACGAGCGTTGGCATCGTTGCCAATCAGCCATCGGTGCTGGCTGGCGTGCTCGATATCGCGGCGTCGACCAAGGGCGCACGCTTCATTCGGTTCTGCGACGCCTTCAATATTCCGATTGTCACGTTCGAGGATGTCCCCGGCTTCCTGCCGGGCGTTGGTCAGGAGCACGGCGGCATCATCCGTCACGGCGCCAAGCTGCTGTACGCGTACTGCGAAGCGACCGTGCCGAAGCTCACGGTGATCACGCGCAAGGCGTACGGTGGTGCGTACGACGTGATGAGCTCCAAGCACATCCGGGGCGACTTCAACGTGGCCTGGCCTACGGCCGAAATCGCCGTGATGGGACCCAAAGGCGCGGTGGAGATCATCTACAAGCGTGAGATCGCCGAGGCGGCCGATCCCGTCCAGGCGACCGATGCCAAGGTCGAGGAGTACCGGGCGCAGTTCGCGAACCCGTACATGGCGGCCGCCTGGGGCTACGTGGATGACATCATCGACCCCCGTGACACGCGCCCACGCCTCATCGACGCCCTGGAGGCGCTGGCGGGGAAGCGCGACCGGAATCCCCCGAAGAAGCACGGGAATATCCCGCTCTGATCGGACCCAACGAGCTCGGCCGTAGCGGGGACGCCACACTCTGTGTGCAAAACCGGGCTCTTCTGTTGCGGCTGCGCGACGATTTCCATGCGGCGCTAACGTAACAACTCCCGTTCTCTGGTTGAAATGGATCCGTTAAGTAATTGTCTGGCAATGGTTTAGGGTCCGTAGTCCACAGGGGACTCATCCATTGGCACGACCCCTGCTTTAAGGGAGGGCACGTCGCTGAAGTGAAGCGATACCCCTCTACCAGGCATACTGACATGCGAAAGCTCCTTGCTCTCACCGCGCTCGCAGCAACGCTCATTGCATCGAGTGCAGCCGTGGCGCAGACCACCCTCAACACCTCGAACATCGCCACCCTTCTCGGTGGCGTCGGAAGCGGTGGTTTCATCGGCACCGGCACAGTCGCGGGCTTCACCGGCCCATTCCAGATCTTCTGCACCGACAAGAACAACAGCATCACTCTTGGCAGCAGCTACCAGGTGTGGGTGACGCCTCTCTGGAACAACACCGATATGTCCAAGACGCGCTTGGGCGGCAGCTTGTTTGCACTGGACATCTATCAAGCGAACGCAAGCCTCGCCAGCATGATTACTGGGGATAACGCGGCGTCGCAGCAGAAGCAGGACGAGATGTGGAAGAATGCGGAAGCCAGTCCGCTCGTGTTCCCAGTGTTTGGCGATGCGAACTTCGACTCGGTGGGCTGGTATGTGATCACGCATGTAGACGCCGTCGGGAATGACAATACCGGTGCTCAGGAACTGATCGGCTTCAACCCGGTACCCGAGCCGTCGACCTACGCGCTCCTCGCCTCCGGCCTGCTGGGCATTGGCGTGCTCTCCCGTCGCCGTCGCACCGCAAAGGTTTAACCGGGGCCGTAACGGCTCACCTGTCAATCGTCGACGCCGCCTCGAACCTCGGGGCGGCGTCGACGCGTTTGAGCCCACTCCGTCCGAGCGTGGCGCTAACTTGTGACGGTGCAGCGGTGTTGTCCGCCGCCTGACGCCCCCTCCTCTCCCGCCGTACGCCTTGTTCACCAAACTGCTCGTTGCCAATCGTGGCGAGATCGCGCTGCGCGTGATCCGCGCCTGTCGCGAACTCGGTATCCGCAGCGTCGCCGTATACAGCGACGCCGACGCGACCTCCCCGCACGTCCGCGAGGCCGATGAAGCGGTGCACATCGGACCGGCGCCGGCGGCACAGAGCTATCTGCTCGGTGACCGGATTCTCGACGCCGCCCGCCAGACCGGCGCACAGGCAATCCACCCCGGCTACGGCTTTCTCTCCGAGCGCGAGTGGTTCGCGCGCGCGGTGCGCGACGCCGGCTTTGTCTGGGTTGGCCCGCCGGCCGAAGCGATTGCGGCGTTGGGCAGCAAGACAGCGGCTCGCACCCTGGCGGTCGCCGCCGGTGTGCCGGTGGTACCAGGAACCACGACTGCACTGCGTGATGCAGCCGAGGCGATGGGCGTCGCGGAGCAGTTCGGCTTTCCCGTGCTCCTCAAGGCGGCTGCCGGCGGCGGCGGGAAGGGAATGCGCGTGGTCCGCGCACCAGAGGAGCTGGAAGGGGCGCTGGCGGCCGCGAAACGCGAAGCGCTGAACGCATTCGGCGACGATGCCGTCTACGTCGAGAAATACATCGAAGGCCCGCGTCACGTTGAGATTCAGGTGCTTGGCGATCACCACGGCACCATGCTGCATCTCGGCGAGCGTGAATGTTCCGTGCAGCGGCGTCACCAGAAGATGATTGAAGAGGCGCCGAGTATCGCCGTGTCGCCTGAGCTGCGCGCGCGCATGGGTGCGACTGCGGTTGCAGCGGCGCGCGCCGCGGGATACGTCAACGCCGGCACCTGCGAGTTCCTCCTCGATCGGCACGGCAACTTCTACTTCCTCGAGATGAACACGCGCATTCAGGTTGAGCATCCCGTGACGGAGCTGGTCACGGGAATCGACCTGGTGCAGTGGCAGATTCGCATCGCGGCCGGAGATCGGTTGCCCTTCGTGCAGGAGCTGATCGTTCCACGCGGGTGGGCGATCGAGTGTCGGATCACGAGCGAAGACTTTCAGAACGGGTTTCTCCCGTCCACGGGTCGCATCACGCACCTGCAGATTCCATCGGGACCGGGCGTCCGATGGGACGGAGGAATCGAAGTCGGGAGCGATGTGGGCCTCTTCTACGACCCGATGCTCGCGAAGTTGATCGTGTACGCGGGCACCCGGGATGCCGCGATTGCGCGCATGCACCGCGCGCTGCTCGAGCTGGAGATCGTGGGCGTTGAAACGTCCCGGGAGTTTCATCTGCGCATGATGGAGGATGAGGAGTTCCGGCGCGGTGACATCACCATTCAATGGTTGGAAGCGAAGTTGCCTGAACTGAATGCGGCCAGGCCGCCTGAAAAGCACGTTCGTGCGGCCGTGATTGCCGCGGCGCTGATCGCTGAGAGCGATCGGAACGCCATCGGTGTTGCACCCCCGGCGCGTGTAAACGCGTCGGCGACGTCAGCGTGGGCGAGCACCGCTCGACGCGAAGGCTTGCGACCGTCGTGAGCGAGACGACGACGGTCACGATCGAACGGATCGCTGCGGGAGGCGATGGTGTGGCTCGCCACGATGGGATGGTGATCTTCGTGCCGCGCGCCGTTCCGGGCGATGTGGTCAGTGTTTCGTTGATCCGTCAGCGGACCTTTGCCCGCGGACAGATCGTCGATGTGATCACGGCGTCGCCGGATCGCGAGCCGGCGCCTTGTCCGCATTATCACGCCGACCGATGCGGTGGGTGCCAGTTGCAAGGCCTGCAGTATCCAGCGCAGCTCGCGATCAAGAGTGAACTGATTCGCGATGCATTGGTGCGCATCGGCAAGCAGTCCGTGACGGTGGTGCCGATCACGCCGAGTCCATCGCCATGGCGCTATCGCAACTCGCTCACGTTGGCGCTGCAGCGCGATCGCCTGCGTCCCACCGGGTGGTTGGCCGGGATGCACGTTGCCGGCGACCCCACGCAACTCTTCAACCTCAATACCTGCCTGTTGGCAATGCCGGAGGTGATGGATGGGTGGAAAGCCGTGATGGCTGCCGCCGAACATCTTCCCCGGGCAATGTCTCTGCGGGCAACGGTTCGTCTCCTCGCCGCCGGCGGACTCGCCTTCACGGTCGAGGGAGGGGCGCAGTGGAAGCAGAGCGCCGTCGATGCGCTCGTCGCAGCGGTACCGTCGCTGCACGCCATCTGGTGGGTGCGCGATGATGAGGTGCGCGGGCTTCGCCACGACCGTCGTACCGTGCAGGAAGCGGGTGCCAGCTTCGCGCAGGTGAACCCCGCGGTTGCGGAGCTGCTGCGGACCTACGTGGTGACGCAGGTGGAAGCGCTCGCGCCCGACAGTGTGGTTGATGCCTATGCGGGGAGCGGTGCGCTGTCGGCACGGATCCTCGCTCCAGGGCGACGTGTCACGGCGATCGAACTGGATGCGGAGGCCTCGGCCGTCGCCGGCGCTGCACTTCGGGGCGATTCACTTTCGCGCGTGTTGACCGGTCGGGTGGAGCACATGCTGCCGTACGGGCTCCCCGCAACGGTGGTCATCCTCAATCCGCCGCGCGCCGGAATCGATGCGACAGTGCCACCGATGATCGCGGCGCCTGCAGCGGGAGTGTCCCGCGTGGTGTACGTCAGCTGCGATCCTGCAACACTCGGGCGCGATCTTGCGCGGCTCGGTGCCGGCTGGCAGGTGACTGCGGTCCAGGCCTTTGACATGTTCCCGCAGACCTCGCATGTCGAAACGGTCTGCACCATCGACCGGATCGTCACATGAAGTACGTCGTTGAAGTCCACGGCGAGCGTCACGAGGTCGACGTGGGCCCCAACGGCGTCACGTACAACGGCGAAACGGTTCGCGCCTCACTCACCGACGTGCCGGGGTCGCCCATCCGACAGGTGACGATCGGTGACGAGGTTCACCGGGTCATCGCTCGCCGCGGTGACCGCCGGGGCAGATACACGCTGGGGCTCGATGGCCAGCGCATTGCGCTGGAGGCGCTCGACACCCGGACGCGCGCGATTCGGGATCTGGCGGATGCAACCGCTGGCGCCGTCGGTCCAGCGCCCCTTGTCGCACCCATGCCCGGCATGATTGTCCGTGTCACCGTCGCTCCCGGCGACCAGGTCGTGGCCGGGCAGGGACTGATCGTGATGGAAGCGATGAAGATGGAGAACGAGCTTCGCGCGGTGACGGCCGGTACCGTGACCGCCGTGCGAGCCGTCGCCGGCACGGCGGTGCAGAAAGGTGCGGTTCTGGTCGAGTTGGCCTGATCGGTGCCGCGATCCGCGGTCGAACCGTCCGTGGCAGCGCAGGCCTAAGCCATTGTGTTGACGGGACTTCCCCGTCCAGCTATCCTTGGTGTCTGTCCAAAACACCCTCGATGAGGGGGCCGAAACCCGGGTTGCAATGTGCACCGGTGAGGCGTGGGTTCATTTTGTGGGTAGTCAGATGCATCCGTCGCAGAAGACGTACAGCCCGAAGCCGGCGGATTTGAATCACGCCTGGTGGGTGGTGGACGCCGAAGGCATGGTCCTCGGTCGTCTTGCAGCAGAGGTCGCGCGAGTGATCCGCGGCAAGCACAAGGCCATGTTCACTCCGCACGCCGACACCGGCGATTTCGTCGTCGTGATCAACGCGAGCAAGGTGCGCGTCACCGGCCGCAAGGCAGAACAGAAGACGTACTTCCGTCACACCGGCTACATGGGTCACGAGAAGTACACGGCGTTCGCCGACATGATTGAAAAGCATCCGGAGCGCGTGATCGAGAAGGCGGTCTACGGCATGCTGCCGAAGACCGATCTCGCCCGCCGCCATCTTCGGCGGAAGCTGCGCGTGTTCGCCGGCCCGACGCACGATCACGTCGCACAGAAGCCACAGCAGCTCACGTTGACCGCCGCCAAGGGAGCGACCAAGTAATGGCGACCGAACAGATTCACGCCGTGGGACGCCGCAAGGAAGCGGTCTGCCGTGTGTACATCACGCATGGCACCGGCAAGTGGGAGATCAACGGCGGTCGTACGCTCGGCGACTACTTTCCCCGCCCGTCGCTCGTCGTGTCGATTCAGCAGCCGTTTTCAGTCACCGACACCGTCGGTGGCTTTGATGTGAAGGCGAATCTCACCGGCGGCGGTCAGGCCGGTCAGGCTGGCGCGCTGCGCCTTGCCATCGCTCGTGCGCTGGTGAAAATCAACGAAGATCACAAGAAGAAGCTTCGCGAATTCGGTCTCCTCACGCGCGACGCACGGTCGGTCGAGCGCAAGAAGCCGGGTCAGCCGGGCGCCCGCAAGAAGTTCCAGTTCAGCAAGCGCTAGTCCTGTCGTGCCGGGGTGGGGCAGTCGCCTCGCCCCGACATCGCTCGTATCTCTCACGCGTCCTGAGCACTCGCTGGTGCCGGCCCTGCCGGTTGCGAGATGTGATGACGGGCGCGGTGGATTCAACCCTCTGATTGACACAACCATGACGCAGCCCACGATCGAACAGCTTCTGGAGGCCGGTGTACACTTCGGTCACCAGACGCGCCGCTGGAACCCGAAGATGCGCAAGTTCATCTTCGCCGAGCGCAACGGTATTCACATCATCGATCTGCAGAAGACACTCAAGCAGCTCGAACTCGCGCAGAAGCTGGCGCGTGAAGTTGTCCTTCGTGGCGAGCAGGTGCTGTTCGTGTGCACCAAGCAGCAGTTGCAGGCGATCGTGGCGCAGGAAGCGGAGCGTTGCGGCGCGATGTTCATCACCGAACGCTGGCTCGGCGGCCTCCTGACCAACTTTGGTACGGTCAAGAAGCAGCTCAAGAAGCTGAAGGAGCTCGAGGCCGGCACCGAAGAGGGCGGCGTCTACTCGAACTACACCAAGAAGGAACAGCTGATGATGCGTCGTCAGCGCGAGAAGCTGTCCAAGAACCTGTCGGGCATCGCCAGCATGACGCGTCTGCCGGGCCTGATGTTCGTCGTCGACGCGAAGAAGGAGAACATCGCCGTCAGCGAAGCGAACAAGCTCGGCATCCCGATCATCGCGATTGCCGATACCAACGCCGATCCCGATCTGCTCACGGTGCCTGTTGCAGCCAACGACGACGCGATCCGCTCGGTCGAGTTGATTGCGCGAGCCATTTCCGAAGTGATCATGGAGGCTCGTCGTGAGGCCCCGACCCGCGTGGTCGAGGAAGAGAGCGAAGAGAGCACCTACAGCTCGGACCGCGGCATGGAGTCGGCTGGTCGCGGCGATGACCGCGGTCGTCGTGGCGGCGGTCAGGGCGGCGGCCAGGCTGGCGGTCAGGGTGGTGGACAGGGTGCCGGAGGGGCGGGTGGCCAGGCTGGTCAGCGTCGCCGCCGTCGCGCCAAGCCTGAAGCGATCCAGGCCCGTCTCCGTGGCCCGGATGCCGCTGCTGCCGTCGAGTCGACCGACGACGCGTCGTAACCGGCTCGCACCGCGAGGAGCGCGGCTACCCGCGCTCCTGCGTTCGGAGTAAGCTTCCCAACGCCGTCGGCCTCCAGCCGGCGGCGTTTCCACAACCCCGATTGGATCCGGTCAACCCGACCATGACTACGATGAATTTTACGGCTAAAGACGTCCAGGAACTGCGGCAGCGCACCGGCGCCGGCATGATGGACTGCAAGAAGGCGCTCACCGAGATGAATGGCGACATCAATGCCGCCATCGAGTACCTGCGCACGAAGGGCATTGCCAAGTCGGAATCGCGCGCCGGACGCGCCACCAGTGAAGGCATGATTGGCAGCGCAATCTCCGCTGATGCGACGATCGGCGTGATTGCCGAGGTGAACTGCGAGACGGACTTCGTTGCGCGCACCGACGACTTCAAGGCGCTGGTCGATGTGGTTCTCGCGCATGCGATGGTCACCGATGCGGCGGACGTCGACGCACTGTTGGCCGCCCCTGTCGCCGCCGAGGGCGGCAAGACGCTCGATGTGGTGGTGAAGGAGCGTTCTGCCAAGCTCGGCGAAGTCGTGAATGTTCGCCGTGTCATGCGGTTTGCTGCATCGAGCGGTGCGGTGGGCATGTACGTGCATCACAACGCCAAGGTTGGCGTGCTGGTGGAAGCCTCGCTCGGCAACCCGGCTGTCGCGAATGGTGAACCGGTGCAGGGCATGCTGAAGGCGATCGCCGAGCATGCGGCAGCGATGAACCCACTGGCGCTGGATCGCAGGGGCATTGCTCCGGAACAGATCGAGAAGGAGAAGCGGATCGCCGAGGATCAGGCGCGCGAGAGCGGCAAGCCTGAGGCGATGATCGAGAAGATCGCTGCCGGCAAGCTCGAGGCGTTCTTCAAGGACATGTCGCTGATCTCGCAGCCGTGGGTGCGCGATCCGAAAAAGACCATTTCCGATCTGGTGACGGAAACAGGGAAGGCCGTCAGCACCGAGATCGCGGTGACGCGATTCATGCGCTTCGCCCTCGGCGACGCGTGAGCGATCCGGCGACTGCCGTTGCGGGACTGGAGACCGGCGTGGCCGGTCTGCGGTACCCGCGTGTACTGTTGAAGCTCTCCGGCGAGGCCCTGGCGGGCGACAAGGGGTTCGGTTTCGACTTCGAGCGCCTCACGTTTTTCTGCCAGCAGATCAAGGAAGTGGTCGATCTCGGTGCGCGGGTCGGGTTGGTGATCGGGGGCGGCAACATCGTGCGTGGTTCACAGCTCGCGAAGTTCGGCATGGATCGGGTCGGAGCCGACTACATGGGGATGCTGGGGACGGTCATCAATGCACTCGCGCTGCAGGATCAGCTTGAGAAGCTCGGCGTCGATACGCGCGTCATGACGGCGATTCGGATGGAAGAACTCGCCGAGCCGTATATTCGTCGTCGCGCGATGCGGCATCTCGAGCAGAACCGGCTGGTGCTGTTCGCAGCAGGCACCGGCAATCCGTACTTCTCGACCGATACCGCGGCCGTCCTGCGCGGGATCCAGATGAAGGCAGATGTCATCATCAAGGCGACCAGCGTGGACGGCGTCTATTCTGCCGATCCAAAGAAGGACCCGAAAGCAGTGAAGTACGAGACGGTCAGTTTCCGCGACGTGATGCTCGGCGAGCTTGCAGTGATGGACCAGACGGCCATCACGCTGTGCAAGGAGAACTCGCTCCCGCTCATCGTCCTCAACACTCACACCCCCGGTGCAATCGCCCGCGCAGTGCGTGGTGAACGCGTCGGAACCTTCGTGTCATGACCCAGGACATCCTGAAGGCCAGCAAGTCCGGTATGGAGAAGGGCATCGAGAACACGAAGCGCGAGTTCTCGACGGTCCGTACCGGAAAGGCATCTCCCAACATGCTCGACACGATCCAGGTTGAAGCGTACGGCTCGTTCGTGCCGCTCAACCAGCTGGCGTCCGTGTCAGCGCCGGAAGCGCGAACGCTGCTTGTCACGCCGTTCGACAAGGGCATGCTCAAGGCAATCGAGAAATCGATTCGCGAATCCGATCTCGGGCTCGATCCGGCTCATCAAGGAGCCGTGATTCGTGTTCCGCTGCCATCGATGAATGAGCAGCGACGGAAGGACCTCGTGAAGATCGTGTACGGTCTGGCCGAAGATGGGCGTGTCGCGATTCGGCACGCTCGCACCGAGGCGCGCGACAAGTTGAAGAAGCTGAAGAGTGTCTCGGAGGACGAGGTGAAGCACGCCGAGAAGGATCTGCAGAAGCTTCACGACGATTTCATCGCCAGGATCGAATTGGCCGTGAAGGCGAAGGAAGCTGAGATCATGGAAGTCTGAGGATTCCTGTGGCTCCGATCTCCTCGCTGTCCACTCCCGACCTGCTCGAGCAGGTCCGGTTGGCTGGAACGCCGTTGCAGCACGTTGCCATCATCATGGATGGCAACGGGCGCTGGGCGCGCAAGCATTTCATGCCGCGTCCGCTGGGCCATCGCTCTGGGATGAAGGCGGTGCGCGAGGTCGTCCACGGCGCGATCGAGGCCAAGGTGCAGCACCTCTCCCTGTTCGCATTTTCGCAGGAGAACTGGCAGCGTCCGACGACGGAAGTTTCGGCGCTGATGTCGTTGCTGGAAGAGTACATCGCGAAAGAGGTGGCAGAGCTGTCGGAGCGCGGGGTGCGCGTCCGCATTCTCGGTGAGCGTGAGCGGCTCACCGATGGTGCCCGCCGCGCCGTCGAGATGGTTGAACAGACGACGGCGCACAACGACACACTGCAGCTGAACATCTTCATTTCCTATGGCAGTCGGATGGAACTGGTGCGCGCGACACAGTCGTTGGCACGCGACGTCGCGGAGGGCGTGATGTCGCCAGCCGACATCAACGAGGATGCGATCAGCGGTCGCCTCATGACCGCCGGGATGCCGGACCCGGATCTGCTGATTCGCACATCTGGCGAACAGCGCGTGTCAAACTTCCTCCTCTGGCAACTCGCGTACACGGAGTTCTACATCTCCGGTGTGCTCTGGCCTGACTTTGGTCGTCGTGATCTGTTCACGGCGATTCTCGACTACAAGCGGCGCGAGCGGCGGTATGGAAAGGTTTCTGTCTGAGTAACGGCATGTCGGAGCTCGCCAAGCGCATCGTCGTCGCGCTGATCATCGCCCCAATCGCTGTCGCTGCCGCCTGGTTCGGCGACGCGGCGCTGGCTGCGCTGTTGAGTATTGTGTCCGCCGTCGCAGCGTGGGAGCTGTGCCGTATGGCGCGCGGAACCGGCGTTGCGCCACTCGAAGGGCTGACCATTGCCGCCGCCGCCGCGCTTCCGCTGCTCTCGCACGCGGTTCGCCTCGGTGTCCTCCGGCCAAGTCCCGCTTGGTTTGCTGCGGCGCTGATCGTGATCATGACGGTCACGGTCTTTGTGCGCCCGGTGGACCAACGTCCGCTTGCGGTCGCCGCGGTCAGCATGTTCACGGTGATCTACACCGGTGGCCTGCTCAGCTTCGCCTACGATTTGCGTTACCACAACTACGCCATCGGCAACGTCGGACAGTGTCTGGTGTTGCTGCTCCCGGTGTTGCTCACATGGTCGTCCGACGTTGGCGCCTACGTCGTGGGCCGGTTGATCGGCCGTCACAAACTGATGCCGTCGGTGAGCCCTGCGAAAACAGTCGAGGGATCGCTGGGTGGCGTGGCGTTGAGTGTCCTGATGTGTTTTGCGTTTGTACGGTATCTGTTGGTGCCATACGGGCAGCTCGGACTGGCTCCGCTCGGCATTCTGGTGTTCGGCACTGCGATTGCGATCGCTGCGCAGATCGGTGATCTCCTTGAGTCGTTGCTGAAGCGTGAGGCAGGGGTGAAGGACAGCTCGAACCTGCTCCCGGGTCACGGCGGATTCCTCGATCGCGTGGATAGCCTGCTGTTTGTGCTGCCGGTGGCCGCGCTGCTGCTCAATGTGCTGTTGATTCCGGCGCCGCAGTCGTGAGTCGCCGCGGCGTTGCGGTGCTCGGATCCACCGGGTCGGTCGGTACGACAGCGCTCCGGGTGCTCGCGCGGCATCGCGAGCGGTTTCAGGTGCAGGCACTGACGGCGTTCGGGAATGTTGAACTGCTGCGTGCACAGGCCGACGAGTTCACCCCGGCGTTCGTGGGTCTGGTGCAACCGGTCGCCGACGTCCCGGAGAGTTGGGCGCTCGGTGCGGAGAGCCTGATCGGCGCCGCCGTGCGTGACGACGTGCACACGGTCATCAACGCCGTTGTGGGTGCGGCGGGGATGCGTGCAACGCTGGCGGCGCTGGAGGCGGGCAAGCGTGTGGCGCTGGCGAACAAGGAGACGCTGGTGATGGCCGGCGCCCTCGTGACCGCGGCGGCACGGCGCGGCGGTGGCGAACTGGTTCCGGTGGACAGCGAGCACTCGGCGATCCTCCAGTGCATCGCCGGTCGACCGATCCACGAAGTGCGTCGGCTGATCATTACCGCATCCGGCGGTCCATTTCGCGCGTGGGACCTGGAGCGGGTTCAGCACGCCACCGTCGCTGATGCGCTCAAGCACCCCACGTGGTCGATGGGGCGGAAAATCACCATCGACAGCGCGACGCTTGCGAACAAGGCGCTCGAAGTGATCGAGGCGCACCACCTGTTCGGGATTCCGTATGAGAGTATCGATGTGGTCGTGCATCCGCAGAGTGTCGTGCACTCGTTCGTCGAGTTCGTTGACGGCAGCGTGCTCGCACAAATGGGTGTTCCAAGCATGGAGTTGCCCGTGCTCTATGCGCTGACACATCCGGATCGCGTGATTGATTCCGGTGTACCGGCATTCGATCCCGTGGCGCTGTCGCCGCTGACGTACGAACCCGTTCGACACGATGCCTTTCCGGCGCTGGCGCTGGGGATCGCGGCCGGGCAACGTGGCGGGGCCGCGCCCGCCGTCTTCAATGCGGCCAACGAACAGGCGGTGGCACAGTTTCTGTCCGGAGAACTTTCGTTTGGTGGGATTGCTGCTGCGATCGAAGGTGCGCTCGCGGCAGCTGGTGAGATGGCAGGTGATACCCTCGAGGCACTGGTGGCGGCTGACACAGCGGCGCGCGCGTATGTGCGGGAGTTGACATGAGACTGTTGCCATTACTGGCGCCTCTGCTGGTGTTCGGATTGGTCGTGTTCGTCCACGAGCTTGGCCACTTCCTGGCGGCAAAAGCGGTTGGGATCTATGCCCCCGTCTTCTCGCTTGGCTGGGGCCGACGGGTGTGGGGTATGCGCCGGGGAGAGACCGACTATCGGCTGTCGCTGTTCCCGCTTGGCGGATACGTCCGCATGGCCTCTCGAGACGATGAGTCGATGGCGGCGTTCGAGGGAGGCGGTGAGCGTGGGAATCTCGAGTCGGCTGCGGCTGCGAATGCGGCGGGGAAGGGCGAGACCGGCGTGCCGTGGGACGAAACGGCGCTGGTTCCGTTCGGGCCCAGGCCGGTACCGTCCAATCGCTGGTTCGAGTCCAAGCCGCTGTGGGCCAAGCTTGTGGTGATGCTGGCTGGCGTGACGATGAATTTCCTCCTCGCCATAGTCGTGTTGGCGGGGCTGCGCATGACGGCAGGGGTCGCCAATCCGGATGCAGTCATCGGTACAGTGCTTCCCAAGTCGCCGGCGGCGTCCGCCGGTCTGCTCGCCGGTGACAGCGTGATCGCGATTGACGCGGCTCCGGTTGCCGTCTGGAAGGATCTGGTGGCCATCGTGACCACGAAGGCCGGCGTGCCGTTGCAGTTCCGCGTAGTCCGCGCCGGGAGCGAGGTTTCGCTGGCGGTGACTCCGGCCGCCACGGTGGACACGAATCCTCAGACGGGCAAGGTCTCGAGCCTCGGCCGCATCGGCGCCGCGGGTTCGCGCATGCGTCTGGGGCCGATCGATGCCGTTCGCGACGGCGTTGCCAGCACGTGGGGGATCGTCGTGCAAACGGTCGATGTCCTTGGTGGCCTCCTGACCGGGAAGGTATCCCCGAAGCAGTTGGGCGGGCCGCTGATGATCGCGCAGGCGTCGGTCCAGACGGCACAGGCTGGTGGTCTTGAGGCGGTGCTGGCGCTGCTGGCGCTGATCAGTGTCAATATCGCCGTTCTCAATCTGCTGCCGGTGCCCGTGCTGGACGGTGGGCAGATCCTGCTGGCGATTCTCGAGTCGGCTCGCGGCAAGCCGCTCGGCGACCGGGCCAAGGGGTTGATCATGTACACCGGGGTCGGGTTGGTTCTGTTGCTCCTGGTCACGACCACGTTCAACGATCTGGCGCGAATCGGGACGCAGTTGCTGGGCTATTTCCGGAGTTGATGCGTCTGAGGCGACGTTATGCTCGCCAGCGCTTTACTTCCATGCGTAGGGTCTGTATTCTTCAGGGCTTACGATCATTCAGGACATTCGGACGCGCGGCACCGCGCAGACCCAGGACCATGGCATTCGAAAAGGCTGCAGCAATTGAGAAGCACCGTCAACACGAGACCGACACCGGCTCGACCAACGTGCAGATCTCGATTCTTACGGAGCGGATCAACTACCTCACCGGTCACTTCCGTACACACAAGAAGGACCATCATGGACGTCAAGGCCTGCTCAAGATGGTTGGGCGACGCCGTCGCCTCCTTGACTATCTGAAGCGGACCGATCTCGCCGGGTACCGGAAGATCATCGCTGACCTTGGCCTCCGGTATTAGTCCGGACCTAACTGGCATTCGCGCGGGCGTCATCGGACGTTCCGCGCGTTTTGCGTTTCCCGCAGCCGATTCCCACACGTGATGCAACGCATTGAAAAGACGTTCGCCGGCCGCCAGCTCGTCATCGAGACGGGCCGCATGGCGAAGCAGGCCGCCGGCTCGGCGGTTGTCACCTACGGCGAGACGATGGTGCTGGCCGCCGTCACCATCAGCGAGAATAAGAGCTCGCTGCCGTTCTTCCCGCTGACGGTCGAGTACAAGGAAAAGACCTACGCCGCCGGCAAGATCCCGGGTGGGTACATCAAGCGCGAGGGGCGCCCGTCGGATAACGAAATCCTGACCTGCCGCATCATCGACCGCTCGATCCGTCCGCTCTTTCCGGAAGGGTTCCAGAACGAGGTGCAGGTGGTGATCTACGTCATCTCGGCTGACCAGGAGAACAAGCCGGACACCCTCGCACTGCTCGCGACCAGCTACGCACTCGCCGCATCACAGGCGCCGTGGAACACGCCGATCGCCGGTGTGCGAGTGGGACGCATCCAGGAGAAGTGGGTCCTGAATCCCACCTTCCAGCAGCTCGAGTACAGCGACATCGACATGATGGTCGCCGGCTCAGCGGATTCGATCATGATGGTCGAAGGCGGCGCGCTGGAAGTAAGCGAGGACGATGTGGTCGAAGCGATCACCGTCGCGCACAAGGGCATCAAGGAGCTGATCGTGATGCAGGAGGAGCTCCTCGCCAAGGCCGACAGGAAGGAGCCGATGGCGTGGGCGAAGCACGAGCCCGCCGCCGATCTGGTCAAGCGCGTCGGTGATCTGGCGTCCGAGCGCATCTCGAAGGCCCTCAATCAGGCCGACAAGGCGACTCGCGTGCGTGCGATCGAACTGGTCAAGCGCGACGTGGTGGCACTGATCGTCGCCGAGACTCCCGACATGGGCAAGGATGCCGGCAGCATTCTCGACGATCTGGAATACAACGCATTGCGATCGCAGGTGCTCGACACCAGGAAGCGCGTCGATGGGCGTGCGGTGAACGAAGTGCGGCAGATCACGATCGAAACCGGCCTGCTGCCGCGTGTGCACGGTTCGTCGCTGTTCACCCGTGGTCAGACGCAGGCGCTCGTGGCCGTGACGCTCGGCACCGCCAACGATGTCCAGCGACTCGACTCGATCGATGATCCGCAGGAGCAGACGAAGTCGTTCATGCTGCACTACAACTTCCCGCCGTTCAGCACCGGCGAAGCGAAGCCGATGCGCGGGACCAGCCGTCGCGAAATCGGACACGGCAATCTGGCCGAGCGCGCGATCCAGGCAGTGTTGCCGCCGTTTGAGGAGTTCCCGTACACGGTGCGTATCGTCTCGGAAATCCTCGAGTCGAACGGGTCGAGCTCGATGGCCTCGGTATGCGGCAGCTCGCTCTCGCTCTACGATGCCGGTGTACCGATCAAGGCGGCTGTCGCCGGTGTGGCGATGGGTCTCATCAAGGAAGGGAAGAAGTACGCGATTCTGACCGACATCCTCGGCACCGAAGACCATCTCGGCGACATGGACTTTAAGGTCGCGGGAACCGAGCATGGCATCACGTCGATCCAGATGGACATCAAGATCGATGGGCTGGATCTGAAGATCATGACGGAAGCCCTGGCGCAGGCCAAGGAAGGCCGCCTGCACATCCTCGGCGAGATGACGAAGGCGTTGTCGGGCCCGAAGGCTGAGCTGTCGTCCTACGCCCCGCGCATCATCACGATCATGATCAGCCCGGAAAAGATCGGTGATCTGATCGGACCGAAGGGCAAGACGATCCGTGGCATTCAGGATGAAACGGGCGCCGAGCTGTCGGTTGATGATTCGGGCATGGTGACCATTGCCGCCGTTGGTGGCGAAGCGATGGAGCGCGCCAAGCAGATGGTTGCAGCGATCACCGCCGAGCCGGTCGTCGGCGACACGTACGAAGGCACGGTGAAGAGCATCACGGCGTTCGGGGCGTTCGTTGAAATCATGCCGGGCACCGACGCGCTGCTGCACGTCTCCGAAATCAAGTGGGAGCGTGTGGACAAGACGGAAGATGTGCTGAAGAAGGGCGACCGCGTGAAGGTCAAGTTGGTGGACAAGGACGAGCGTGGGCGTCTGCGCCTGTCGATGAAGGTCCTGCTGCCAAAGCCTGAGGGCTACGTCGAGCGTGAGCCGTCGGCGCCGCGTGAGTCGTCAGGTGGGGAAGAGCGCGGTGATCGCGGGGATCGTGGTGGATCGCGCGGCGCTCCGCGTCGTCGGTAATGATTGCCCTCGCGATGTCGCCTGAGACAGGCGTCTCGCGCACGGTGCTGCCGAATGGCCTGACCGTACTCTCGGAATTCGTTCCGGGAGTGCGGTCGGTTGCCATCGGGGCGTGGGTGCGTTCGGGATCGATGCACGAGCTGCCGGCGCAGATGGGAATCGCACACATGCTCGAACACATGGTGTTCAAGGGGACGGAGAAATACAGCGCGAAGGCCCTCGCGCTCTCGCTCGAGGTGCTCGGTGGCTCGCTCGATGCGTACACCACGCGTGAACACACGTCCTTTCAGGCGCGTGTGCTCGATGAACACCTCACCAACGCCTCCGACGTCCTGTTCGAGCTGTGCTTCAAGCCGCTCCTGCGCGAAGACGATCTGAAGCTGGAACGCAAGGTGATTCTGGAAGAGATCGCGATGGTGGACGACACACCGGACGATGTGGTCTTTGAGCTGCATGGGAATCGCATGTATCCCGATCACCCCTACGGCCACGCAATTCTCGGCACCCCGGCGACGGTGAAAGCGATTCGTGGCGCCGAGCTTCGTGCGCTGCATGAGCGATCGTATCACCCCCCGCAGATCGTCCTCGCGGCGGCCGGCAACGTGACGCACGAACACCTGCTCGACGTGCTGGAGGCCACGGGCTGGGTGTCGCGTGACCGCGGCGTGAGCGATTGGTTGCCGGTTCCGAAGGCGCCGTCAGGGATCGTGCGCGGCTACGCCCACGTCCGTCGAAAGGACATTGCACAAACACACCTGGTGTTGGCGTGCGATGCTCCGCCGCATTCGTCATCGGAACGGGACGCGCTCGCGATCGCCTCGGCGTTGCTCGGCGGCGGCATGAGTTCGCGGCTGTTTCAGACGGTTCGGGAGGAGCTTGGCTTGGCGTACAGCGTGTACTCGTACTACAACACGTTCCTCGACAATGGGCAGCACGGCGTATACCTCGCCACCGCACCGGAACAGGCAGCGGAGGCGTTCGCCGTCGTCCGCGCCGAGATGACCGCCGTTGCCGGTGGTGCGATGACCGACGACGAGATTGCGACCGGTGTCAGTCAGCTCAAGGGACAGCTCGTGCTGTCGCTGGAAGGGGTATCGTCGCGGTTGTACCGCGCCGCTGAAGTCGAGCTGTACGATGAGCCGTATCGACCGATCGATGCGCTGCTTGCCGATCTGGATGCCGTTACACCAGCGCAGGTTCGCGCAGCTTGCGCTGCCTATCTCGATCCGGCACACTGCAGTGCCATCAGCCTTGGCCCAGTCGCCGCAGAGTGAGCGCGCGGGCCGCCAATCACCTTTACCGTCCTCATGCCATGAAGATCGGCGTTCCAAAAGAGATCAAGACGAATGAGAACCGGGTCGCGCTCGTCCCAGCCGGCGCAGAAGCGCTGGTGGCTGCGGGACACACCGTGTCGGTCGAAACCGGCGCAGGCGTCGGCAGCGGTTTCAACGATTCCGACTACACCGACGTCGGCGCGAGCATTCTGCCCGATGCCGCCTCGACCTGGGCGAGTGCGGAGCTGTTGCTGAAGGTGAAGGAGCCGATCGCACAGGAGTGGGGCTTTCTACGTCCCGACCTGACCCTGTTCACGTACCTGCACTTCGCCGCCGACGAGCAGCTGACCCGCGCACACCTGGCGAGCGGCGCCACCTGTATCGCGTACGAAACCGTCGAGCTGCCAAACCGTGAGCTGCCGCTGCTGACGCCGATGTCGGAGGTGGCGGGACGGATGGCAGTGCAGGAGGGAGCGAAGTATCTCGAGAAGCTTTACGGCGGACGTGGCGTGCTGCTGGGCGGTGTACCGGGCGTTCCCGCTGCCAAGGTCGTCATTCTCGGAGGTGGTGTGGTGGGGACGAACGCCGCCAAGATCGCGGCCGGCATGGGCGCCAAGGTCACGATCCTCGATCTGTCGCTGGAACGCCTGCGGTATCTGAGCGATGTGATGCCCGCCAACGTCTCCCTGATCCACTCCAACCGTCATAACATCCTCGAGCAGATCTCGACGGCCGATCTGGTGATCGGCGGCGTCCTGATTCCCGGGGCGAAAGCACCGAAGTTGATCCGGAAAGACGATCTGAAGCGGATGCGTCCCGGCTCGGTCATCGTGGATGTGGCGGTGGATCAGGGTGGCTGCGTGGAAACGATTCACGCCACCACCCATGAGAATCCGACGTATACGGTGGACGGCGTGATCCACTACGCGGTCGCCAACATGCCTGGCGGTGTGCCGCGGACGTCGACGTTGGCGCTCACCAACGCAACGTTCCCGTATGTGATGCTGCTCGCCAACCACGGCTGGCGGAAGGCGTTGGCGACGAACAGCGCGCTGCTCAAAGGGTTGAACATGACGGCAGGCAAGACGACGTATCAGGCGGTGGCCGACTCGTTCGGATTGGAGTACAGCGAGCCGTCGCAGTTTGTCGTCTGAATATCGCGCGGGGTGACGATACTAGTGGCGGCGGTCCCGGGGGTCTGGGATCGTCGCCTCGCTCGTTCTGCCGGGCGCACACGTCGCCGGTCGGGCCGGATGGGCTCCCTTCACGGGGTTTTGCAAGCCGTGTATGTTGTTACAGGACAAGCCGTTGGTTCCGTCCACGTCGCCTGTGTCTCGCCCGAAGCCTGGGCCCTTTCCTCTCAAATTCGATGCCGATTCGCTGGCCCTTCAAGTCGGGCTCCCTGTTCCCAGCCAGCGCGATTGCCGTTGACCTCGGGACCGCTAACACCCTCATCTATGTGAAGGGCGAAGGGATCGTGCTCAACGAACCCTCGGTGGTGGCGATCGATCGGGACACCAAGAAGATCAAGGGTGTGGGCCTCGAAGCGAAGCGCATGCTCGGCCGGACACCGGACGGTGTCATCGCGGTCCGCCCACTGAAGGATGGTGTGATTGCAGACTTCGATGTGACGGAGAAAATGCTCCGTTATTTCCTGACGCTGATCATCGAGAACCATGTGTTCAAGGTGAAGCCACGTGTGATCGTTTGCGTGCCGAGCGGGATCACCGAGGTGGAGAAGCGTGCCGTGCGCGACAGCGCGTTGGGCGCCGGCGCGAAAGAGGTGTTCATGGTCGCGGAACCGATGGCAGCGGCGATCGGAGTTGGACTGCCAGTGGAGACGCCCACCGGGAACATGGTCATCGACATCGGTGGCGGCACGACGGAAATCGCCGTCATCGCACTCAGCGGTATCGTGAGCGACACGTCGATTCGCACCGGCGGTGACGAGCTCGACACGTCGATCGTGCAATTCATGCGCAAGAACTACAACCTCCTGATCGGTGAACCAACCGCCGAACAGATCAAGATCCAGATCGGGAGTGCGTATCCGGTGGGCGAGGAGCGCGACATGGAGGTGAAGGGACGTGATCTCGTGAGCGGTATTCCGAAGACCGTGCGCGTCCATTCGTCGGAGATCCGCGAGGCCATTCAGGAGCCGATTCAGCAAATCGTCGATGCGGTGCGACGTGCACTTGAAATCACCCCGCCGGAGCTGGCCAGCGACATTGTGGATCGCGGCATCGTGATGACCGGTGGCGGTGCGCTGATTCGCGGGCTGGATCTGTTGCTGAGTCAGGAGACGAATCTTCCGATTCACGTTGACGAGGATCCGCTGACCTGCGTGGTGCGTGGCTGCGGCAGAATCCTCGATGATGAAGAGAAATACCGTTCAGTCCTGAGCTCCTGAGGTCACGATGGCACGAACGTCTCGTACGGGAACGCGCACGGACCTGGCGCTGCTCGGCGCGGCGATCGGCCTGTCGCTGACTGCGCTCATCCTTCCTGCTGCGGTGCGCAGCAAGGTGCAGGGATCGCTGCGCGCGAGCGTTGCGGCACCGCTGGTTTCTGCGCAGGCGTGGGCGGAACGCGGACGGATGGCGATCGGTGATCACGGGCGACTGGTCAAGACGGTGGACAGCCTCGCCCTGACCGCGCAGTCTGCCACGTCACTCGGTGTCGAGAACGCACGGCTGCGCGAGATGCTGGGCCTCGGACAGCGACTCCAGTGGGGCTTCGTCCCCACTGAGATCCTGCATCCGCCCCGTGGCAGCGATGAACACACGGTTCTGCTGGCCGCCGGTGGTGCGGCAGGTGTGCGACCGTTCTCGCCGCTGATCGTGCCGGAAGGGTTGGTCGGCATGGTCACGACAGTGGACGCCAGCTCCAGCACGGCGATTCTCTGGACGCATCCTGATTTTCGTGTCAGCGCGACGACGCTCGACGGGCTGGCCTTCGGCATCGTCGCGGCGCATCTGGGCGCAGGCGCCGATCGGTTCCTGCTGGAGATGCGCGGCGTACCGTTTCGTAATGAGCTCAAGCCCGGGACGATGATTGTGAGCTCAGGGCTCGGCAACGTGTTCCCGCGCGGCATTCCAATTGGTGTCGTTCTGCGCGAAACGAAGACGGTCGAAGGATGGGCGAGAACCTACCTCGTACGCCCGATCGTGTCGCCCGACGCTGCCAGTGCGGCGATGATCCTCCTGCCGCCGCGCGCCGCCGCTGGTGTGGCTGGCGTGTGGAGCAGCGCCAGCGGTACCGATGCGGCGCAGAAGGCGATCGTCGCGGCTGGCGACTCGATTCTCGCCGATTCGGTGCGTCAGGTGCAGGCGCGCGTGGCGCAGCTCACACTGCTCGACTCGTTGCGGCGGGCTGCGATCTACCGTGGCGACAGCGGTGTCAGGGTCGAGGGCGATTCGTCGCCATCGGCCGCGCGCTCACCATCACCCATCGTTGCGCCATCACCATCGCCATCGCCTGCGACGTCACCCGGCACGGCACCGGTGGGAAATGCTCCCACCACGACTCCAGTCGTCACGCCGTCGGCACCGGTGCCGCCCGTGAAGTCGGTGCCGCGTCAGCGACCGGCGGTCGAGCCGGTGCGTCGAGATTCCGGACCGGCGCCGGTGGTGACGCGCCGCGATTCCAGCGGCGCCCGCAACCTCGGTCGAAGTCGCCCAGGCGCGGTTGTGAAGCCACGAATCGCGACCGACACGGTGCGTGGCAGATCGCGACCCGATTCCACCCGGCCGGCGGAGAATCCGTTCCGTCTGCCGCCGGCGGGAGGGCGTGAGTGAGCGGCGTGTACGACTGGCTTCGTCTGATGGTTGCAGTGCTCGTGTTGGTGGTTGCGCACTTCGTTCTGCGTCCGTTGCTCGGCGATCGTATCGAGATCGACTTTCTGGTGTTGGCGCTGTTGTTGCTCTCCATCCGGGTCCGGCCGGGCGTCGGCGCGTTGTTCGGTTTGCTGATGGGTGCTGCCGCGGATGCTGCGGCGCCGGCGGGTTTTGGCAGTGCCATGTTGGCGCTGACCGTAGTAGGGTACGTCACCAGCTGGCTGAAAGCCGCGTTCTTTGCGGAGAACGCCATCCTTGATGGTGTGGTGATCTTCATCAGTGCGTGGGGAGTGATCTTGATTCGAATGGTTCTCTCCGGCCGTGGCTTTGAGACGGGCTTTGCCGTCTCCGCGCTGGTCTGGGCGCCGTTGTCGGCGGCCGTCACTTCGCTCGTTGGTGCGATTCTCTTTGCCGTACTGCGTCCGATGCTGAAGCCGGCCTCGGCATGAGCTATCATCCCAACGACGTGTCTCATCGCGCAAGCGTCGCGCGCCTTCTCCTGACCGTTGGATTTGTCGCGCTCGCCTCGGCATTCTTTCGTGCACAGGTGCTCCGCAACAAGGAGTATCTGGCGCAGGCGGAGCAGAACCGCTTTCGCGAAGTGCCGCTCGCCGCGCCGCGTGGAATCATCTACGACCGCAACGGTCGAATCATCGCCGAGAATCTTCCGGGGTACGCAGTCTCGCTGTTGAGCCCATCGGCGGATTCGTTGCGCACCGCGATGCGACGGCTCTCGAACATCATTCCGATCACCGACGATCAGGTGGAGGCGGCGGTTCGCCGGTGGCGAAAGAATCCGACGCGGCCCGCCGTGATTCTCCCCGATGCGCCGTTCGACGTCGTGGCGGTGTTGGAGGAGCGCCGCGTCGAGAACCCGAGTCTGATCATCCAGAGCACGCCGAAGCGCTACTACCCTGACGGTCCGGCGGTCGCCTCGTTCGTCGGCTACACCGGTGAAGTCACGGAGCGCGAACTCGCTGACTCGACGCACGCTGACTACAAGCCTGGTCAGCAGATCGGGAAGGGCGGATTGGAACGTTCGTACGAGGCGCAGCTGCGTGGCGTGGAAGGGGTGCGCTATGTGGAGGTTGATGCCCGGGGTCGCGTGGTGCGCGATGCCGGCGCGCGGGCTGAACGCGCCCCACAGGCGGCGAAGCCGTTGCGAACCAACATCGACATGGATCTGCAACAGTTCGTGGTGTCGCTGTTGGGAGATTCGTTGCGGGCCGGTGTGGTCGCCATCGATCCGAACGATGGAGCGGTGCTCGCGCTCCACAGTGCACCAACGTTCGATCCGAATCGCTTCGTTGGCGGGATCCCCGCCGACTATTGGCGGGAGCTGAATACCGACGCGCGCCGTCCGCTGTACAACAAGGTCATTCAGGGGCGCTATCCACCGGCATCGACGTGGAAGCTCGCAACATCGGCGATGGCGATGGAAGCCGGCCTCGTGCAGTTGGACGATCACATGTCGCAGCCGTGCACCGGTGGATATCGGTACGGGCGTTACTTTCGTTGCTGGAACAAGAAAGGTCACGGCGACATCAATCTGCGGCAGGCGATCGAGCAGAGTTGCGACGTGTACTTCTATCAGGTTGGACTGAAGTTGGGGCTCTCGCGGATCGTGGCGGGCGGCCTGAAGTTGAAGATGCGTGAGCGATCCGGTGTTGACCTGCCCAATGAAACCCAGCCGCAGTTTCCTCCGGACGCGCAGAACTACTTCAATGAGCGGTACGGAGCGCGCGGTTGGGTGCCCGGGTCGGTCTCACTCAACCTGAGTATCGGTCAGGGTGAGAACGCACAGACGTTGATCAACATGGCGCGCTTCTATACCGCGCTGGCCACGGACGGCAAGGCGGCTCGACCGGAGATCGTGACGCGCAACCCGGAGCGGGTGCAGATCATGAATCTCACCGACGTGCAGATGAACGGGCTCCGCCTGGCGATGGCGGGCGTGGTCAGCAGCCGCGGCACGGCGAACAGCGCTCGGGTGGAGGGCATTACGGTGGCGGGGAAGACCGGCACGGCGCAGAACCCACCGAACCTGGACCACGCATGGTTCATGGGGTTTGCGCCGGCGGAGAAGCCGCGCATCGTGGTCGGCGTGTTTGTGGAGTACGGTGAACACGGTTATGTGGCAGCCCGCATCGCGACCAAGGTGATGGCGCGCTACCTCAAGGGTGCCACGGCGCCGGTGGTGACCACCGAATGACGAAAGGGATCCCCGATCTGCCGCTGGTCATGATCGCGTTCGCGCTCAGTGTCTTTGGCATCGCGATGGTCTATTCGGCGGGTCAGACCGATACAGTGACGTTCGTCGCGCACCTGTGGAAGACACAGAGCGTCTGGTTCATCATTGCCGTCTGCGCCGCCTATGCGGCCAGCAGGGCGTCGGTCCGGCTGCTCGATTGGCTCACACCGTTCGTGTACGTGCTGACGATTTTCATGTTGATCCTGACGCTGGCCATCGGTGGCGGCGCGGGCACTGCGGCGAGTTCGAAGAGTTGGCTGGTCATCGGCGGCATGCGTATCGGTCAGCCGGCCGAGTTGGCGAAGCTGACGGTGGTGTTGATGCTGGCGCGCGTCCTGGCCAATCGGCGCGAACCCCCGGAGTCGCTGCTGGAGCTGTGGCACCCGGCGCTGGTGGTGGGCATTCCCTGGGTGCTGATCATGCTGCAACCGGATCTCGGCACAGGCATCGTGTTCATCGGAATTTTTTTTGCGATGCTCTTCTGGTCTGGCGTCAACTGGCGCCTGCTGCTGTTGATTGCGAGTCCGGCCATCAGCCTGGTGCTGGCGTTCAGCACACGGCTCTGGGGCGCATGGTTTCTCCTGCTCCTCGGGCTGGTCTGGCTCTATCGACCGTACCTGATCGAGGGGATAGTGCTGGTCTGCATCAATGTGGTCACCGGTGTCGTCGCGCCGATTCTCTGGGAGAAGCTGGCGCCGTATCAACAGAAGCGTCTGCTCGTCTTTCTCGACCCGAGCATCGACGCCAAGGCGTCCGGTTACCACGTGATTCAGTCGCAGGTGGCAATCGGTTCGGGTGGCTGGTTCGGGAAGGGGTTCACACTGGGGACACAGAAGCGGCTCAACTTCGTGCCGGAACAGCAGACCGACTTCATCTTCGCCGTGGTCGGTGAGGAACTCGGCTTCATCGGGGTGACCCTCGCGTTGACGCTGTTCCTCGCCCTCTTCCTCCGCGCCATTCGGATCTCGAGTCGCGCCAACGACCCGTACGCCAGTCTGATCGCCTTCGGGCTGCTGGCAAGCTGGCTGGTGCACGTGATAGAGAACGTTGGCATGACCTTGAACCTGATGCCGATAACCGGGATCCCGCTCCCCTTCTTCAGCTATGGGGGCAGCTTCATGCTCGCCTCGTGGCTTTCGGTTGGTGTGTTGATGCGGATTTCCAGGGAAGGTCGTGGTCGGGGTGACCTGGCGTCGATCTGAAAGACGTCTGACGGGGCGCGGCAGCCTATCTTCGGCCTGGATTTGCGCTTGAAGTGAGCCCATCTGGCAACCGGAAGCATTGCCCTGTACCGCCGGTCTGGCGACATTATCGGATGGCATGGTTTCGCAAAGAAAAAAGACCCCGGCAACCCCGGCGCGAGAAGCTCGAGATTCCGCGCGACGCGTGGGTCAAATGCGAAGCGTGCGGGCACACGGATATCCGCGACAACTTCGAGCGGAATCTGAATGTTTGTCCAAACTGCGACTACCATCGTCGCATTCGCGCCAACGACTACCTCTCCATTCTGCTCGATGAAGAGACCATCGATGAGACGGAGACCGAACTTCGGTCCACCGATCCGCTGAGCTTTCCCGATTATCCGGCCCGGCTGAAGAAGTCGATCACAAATGCCGGCGATCAGGACGCCGTGATCACCGCCACCGGCCGGATCGCCGGCATGCCGCTGAACGTCGGCGCGATGGACTTTGCGTTCATGGGTGGATCGATGGGCTCTGTCGTTGGCGAGAAGCTGGCCCGCCTCGGACAACACTCGCTGGAGAAGAAGTTTCCGCTGGTGATCGTCTCGGCATCGGGGGGCGCCCGGATGCAGGAGGGTATGCTCTCGCTGATGCAGATGGCGAAGGTCTCCGCGATGCTGTCAATGCTCGCCGAGCGGCGTATTCCCTATATCTCGATTCTCACCAACCCCACCACCGGCGGAGTGAGTGCGAGCTACGCGATGCTCGGTGATGCGATCATTTCGGAGCCCGGTGCAGTGATCGGCTTTGCCGGACAGCGCGTGATCAAGCAGACCATTGGCCAGGATCTTCCCGATGGATTTCAAACGGCAGAATTTCTGATGGAACATGGGATGCTCGATTCAGTCGTTCATCGCCATGCACTCAAGGCGACGGTGGGTCGACTGCTGCGGCACATGACAGGTAAGCCGGCCGCGACGGGCTGGTCAGCGGCCTGACGATGATTGCGGATGGCGGCGCGGCGTCTGCGGACTACCGCGCAGCCATCGCGGCGCTCGCCGCCCGTACCACACACGGTGTGCGTCTGGGGCTCGATCGTACGCGGTCATTGCTTGCTGCGTGCGGCAATCCTCACGAACGGCTGGTCACGCTGCACGTGGCGGGGACGAATGGAAAGGGCAGTACCTGCGCCACGCTCGATGCGGTGCTTCAGGCGATGGGCCATACGGTCGGACGCTACTCATCGCCGCACCTGATCGATTTCAAGGAGCGGGTGCTCATCAATGGGGCGGCGATCGCCGAACACGATGTGATGGCATGGCTCGATGCCCATCGCGCAGATATCGAAGGTCTTGGCGCGACCTTCTTCGAGGCGACCACCGCGATGGCGTTTGATCTCCTGGCAAAGGCCGAGGTGGACATCGCCGTGGTTGAAGTCGGTCTCGGAGGCCGTCTCGATTCCACGAATGTGATCACACCGCTCGTCGCCGCAGTGACGGCGATCGGTCTCGACCATCGCGAGTATCTCGGCGAGACGCTGACCGAAATCGCGCTCGAAAAGGCGGGGATCTTCAAAGCCGGTGTGCCGGCGGTGATTGGCGAGTACGATCCCGTGATCCGCGACACATTGGTCTCCGCTGCGCGTCGCGCCGGCGCATCGCCGGTCGTGTCCACCGCGGAAAGCCTGCCGCTGGAGTCGGTGCAGCTGAGCGCCACCGGTACGGAGATCGTGCTCCGCGATGGCGACGGTGAAAGGCTCAGGCTGACGAGTGCGCTGATGGGAGCACATCAGGCGCAGAATGTGGCGACGGCGGTGGCCGTTTTGCGTGCCGCTGGCGCGCCGTGGACCCCCTCTCACGACATGCTCGTTCGCGGTGTTGCGGCGACGCGCCTCGCTGGCCGTTTTCAGCGCTCTGGGCGCTGGTTGTTTGATGTGGCCCACAACCCCGATGGGATGGCGACGGTGGTGGAGTCGCTCCGCGTGGTGACACCGCCGCGGCCGCTGGGTGCCGTCGTGTGCGTGCTCTCGGACAAGGACTGGCGTGTGATGCTCCATGCGCTCATACCGACTCTCGATTCGCTCTGGCTGACGCACGCCCCGACCGCGCCGGTCTCGCGTCGGTGGCCGCTTGATGAGGTGGTCGCCTACGCCACCCTGCACGCAGGCGATCGGTGTCGCGTCCACGCTGAACCGGATTTTTCGGCGGCGCTGCATCGCGCCCATCTCGATGCCGCGACCGTCCTTGTCACTGGCTCATTCCATACGGTCGGCGATGCCATGCAGCGGTTGCAGATCGATCCCCTAGCTGGCTAAGCTTGACAGATGGCATCGATCCGCCCGCTCAACGGTTTTCGCGACTTTTACCCACCCGCATTTGCGGAGCGTGCGCACATCTTCGGGGTCTGGAGACGCGTCGCGGCCCGCTACGGATTTGTGGAGTACGATGGGCCGCCGCTCGAACCGCTCGAGCTCTACACGAAGAAGAGTGGCGCCGAGATTGTCGATCAGCTGTACAACTTTGTCGATAAGGGCGGCCGGGACGTTGCGCTGCGGCCGGAGATGACGCCGACCGTGGCGCGCATGGTCGCAGCCCAGGCAAACGCGCTTCGCAAGCCGGTGCGCTGGTTCTCCATCCCCCAGCTGTTCCGCTACGAACGTGCACAACGCGGCCGTCTGCGAGAGCACTTTCAGCTCAACGCCGACATCTTCGGGGATGGCGGCGAGTCGACCGACGCCGAGCTGTTGGCGCTGGTGATCGACATCCTGCGCGAGTTTGGCCTGACCAGCACCGACGTCAAAGTGCGCCTGTCCAATCGGTTGTTGTTGAACGCCGTGTTGCAGGCCATGGGACATCCGGCCGAACGAGTACCGCAGATCTACGCGGTTCTCGACAAGCTCGATCGGCAGCCGCGTGAACTGTCAGTCGAGCGTCTGCTTGCCGCCGATTGCACTCCCGGTCAGGTTGACGCGCTGCTTGCCCTGATCGCGACCACGACCGCCGAGGGTATCGGTGCGCTCACATCGATTCTGGCGAATGGTGCAGGCGCCGCGCAGCTGTCGGCGATGCAGCGGACGTTGTCGATGGTCGAGTCGCTGATCGGTGCGCCGGTTGCGCCGTGGGTCACCCTCGATCTGACCATTGTGCGAGGGTTGGCCTATTACACCGGCGTGGTGTTCGAGGTCTTCGATGCCAAGGGTGAACTGCGCGCAGTGTGCGGTGGCGGGCGATACGATGGTCTCCTGCAGGCGCTTGGTGGCGTCGAGATGCCCGCGGCCGGTTTCGGCTGGGGCGACGTCGTCCTTGGCGAACTGCTCCGCGATCGTGGCCTGTTGCCATCGGCACCGCCAGCGCCGGAATACTGGGTTGCCGCTGGTGACGATGTGATGCCAGACGTGCTCCGAAGTGTGGTGGGAGCGCTCAGGCGTGCGGGCCGACGTGTGGAGTACGCGCTGCGCTCGCAGCAGATCAGCAAGCAGTTAAAGGCCGCGGTGAGCGCCGGCGCCGCCCACGCCGTGATCCTGCGTGGCGACACCACCGACGGTGCCACGGTGCGAGATCTCTCGACGGGAATGGAAACACAGGTGGTGCTCTCGACGTGGCTCGCTACGCAGCCGTGATGAACCGAATCTCCCACAGCCGGTGCCGTTGCGGCACTGACGGAGCAGTATGAGCGACGACAAGAAGCTTCCGACGCGCGCCGAGGATTTCAGTGCCTGGTACAATGAGCTCGTACTGAAAGCGGAACTGGCCGACTACTCGCCGGTGCGCGGCTGCATGGTGATCCGTCCCGACGGCTACGGCATCTGGGAGCGCATGCAACTTGCGCTGGATCAGATGTTCAAGGCGACGGGCCATCGCAATGCCTACTTCCCGCTCTTCATCCCCGAGAGCTTCCTGAAGAAGGAAGCGAGCCATGTGGAGGGTTTTGCGCCGGAGCTCGCGGTCGTCACACACGGCGGCGGCTCGAAGCTCGAAGAGCCGCTGGTGGTTCGCCCGACGTCGGAAACCATCATCTACCACATGTTCTCCAAGTGGTTGCAGAGCTATCGGGATCTGCCGTTTCTCTACAATCAGTGGGCCAACGTCGTTCGCTGGGAGATGCGGACGCGACTGTTCCTGCGGACCACGGAGTTTCTCTGGCAGGAAGGGCACACCGCACACGCGACGCACGATGAAGCTGAAGCCGAGACGCTGCAGATGCTGGGCATCTATCGCACCTTCATGGAACAGTGGATGGCGATGCCGGTCATCACCGGACGGAAGACGGACAATGAGCGGTTTGCCGGTGCAGTGCGCACGTATTCCTGCGAAGCCATGATGCAGGACAATCGTGCGCTGCAGGCCGGCACGTCCCACAACCTCGGCCAGAACTTTTCGAAGGTGTTCGATCTCACCTTCCAGAACGAAGCTGGCGGCATCGAGCACGCATGGAACACCTCCTGGGGTGTGAGCACGCGCATGATCGGTGGGTTGGTGATGACGCACGGCGATGACAGCGGTCTCCAGCTTCCGCCGAAGCTGGCGCCGGTCGAAGTCGTGATCGTGCCGATCTGGAAGACCGATGAAGAGCGGGCGACGGTGTTCGAGTTGGCCCACCGCGTGAAGGCAGAGATCAGCGGCCGTGAACGCGGGTTGGTCGGGCGCGTCTCGGCCCACGTGGATGACCGCATCGGTATCAAGCCGGGCGCCAAGTACTATCACTGGGAGTTGCGCGGCGTGCCGATACGCATGGAGATCGGGCCGCGTGATGTCGCCGCGAATCAATGCGTCCTCGTGCGGCGCGATGTGAAGGGCAAGACGCCGGTCTCGCTCGATGGCGTGCTGGAGACGATTCATCGCACCCTGGACACGATGCAGAATGACATGTTCGCCGCCGCGCTGGCGCGCCGCGAAGCCAACAGCTATCGGGGCGACATCACGTACAATCGGTTCAAGGAGATCATGGAAGGGCCGGGTGGGTTTGTATACGCTGGCTGGAACGGCGACCCGGCGGTGGAAGCGAAGGTGAAGGAGGAGACGAAAGCGACGATTCGCTGCATTCCCGATCCTGAGTTCCGATCGGCGGTTGCGCCCACGCGCTGCATGGTCACAGGCGAGCCGGCCCAGCTCGAGGTCTTATGGGCCAAAGCGTACTGATGGAGGGCTTCTGGCGACGGGACGGCGAACTCGTGTGCGAGCAGGTATCACTGACGCAGATCGCCGCCGCGGTTGGTACCCCGGTGTACGTGTATTCGGCCGCGTCGGTTCGTGGGGCATATGCGCACCTCGTCAGCGCGCTCGCCGCACTGCCGGTGCACATCCACTACGCCATGAAGGCCAACTCCAACCTCGCGCTCCTGCATGTGATTCGCGAGTGCGGGGCGGGCGTGGACGTCGTGTCATCGGGCGAGTTGCATCGCGCGCGCGCCGTGGGCTTTCCCGGTTCGGCGATCGTGTTTGCCGGCGTCGGCAAGACGCGCCGTGACCTGGAGTATGCACTGGATGCCGGCGTGCGATGCGTGAACGTCGAGAGCGAGGAGGAGTTGGAGGTCCTCTCCGAGGTCGCCACCGCGCGCGGTGCGATTGCACCGGTCTCATTGCGAATCAACCCCGGCGTGGTCAACGTCACCGCCGGACACGCCTACATCGCGACGGGAGAGGAGGGAACCAAGTTCGGCATCCCGATTGGCCGCGGGCTCGCCGCTGCACATCGCGCAGTCGCGTTGCCCGGCATCGAGTTGATCGGACTGGATATGCATATCGGCTCGCAGATTGCGGACGTCGAAGCGTTCGCCGACGCGCAACGTCGGTTGCGCTCACTGCTCGACGCGTTGCGTGCTGACGGAATTGATTCCGTGCGCACGGTTGATGTAGGCGGAGGGTTCCCGGTGGCGTACAGCGATGGTGATCCGACCGCGGACCTCGCCTCCTTTGCTCGCGTGTTGCACGAATCGTTTGGCGATGCCGGGGTCGATCTGATCGTTGAACCCGGACGCTTTCTCGTCGCAGAGGCGGGTGTGATGTTGACCGAGGTGCTGTACCGCAAGGAGAGCGGCGCCAAGCGCTTCATGATCGTCGATGCGGGGATGAACGATCTCCTTCGTCCATCGCACTACGAAGCGCATCACGAGATCGAATCGGTACTGCCCACTCGCGCTCAGCTGTTTCCAATGGATGTTGTGGGCCCTGTGTGCGAGACCGGTGATTTTCTTGCGCGCGACCGCGCCATGCCCGATGTCGGTGCCGGGTCGCTCCTCGCCGTGCGCAACGCTGGCGCCTACGGCTACGTCATGAGCTCCTCCTACAACTCGCGCCCGCGTCCCGCTGAGGTCCTTGTGGATGGCGATGTCTGGGGCGTGGCAACTGCGCGCGAAACCTTCGATGACCTTGTGCGCCATGAGCGAACTGTCCCTGAATGGAGACGTGCCTGATGCGCATCGGCCTGCTCGCCGACACCCACGATCGAGTCGACGCGGTTGCCGAACTGGCAAAGCGGATGGTTGCCGGAGGTGTGGGCTACGTCATTCACGCAGGCGACTATTGCGCGCCGTTCAGCCTCAAGCCGATTCAGGATCTGCAGCTCGCGCTGAACGGTGTCTTTGGCCGCAACGACGGCGATCACCAGGCGCTGCGTGCGATGGCGATGACGGGACTCGGTTCCGAGCTGTTTGAATCGCCGCACAGCTTCGAGTTGATGGGGAAGAATATTCTCGTCGTCCACGACCTCAACGAAGCATCACCGCGGTCGTTGGAATCGCACGATATCGTCGTGCACGGTTTCACGCATCGCGAAGAGATGAAGACGCGGGGCAAGACGCTGATTGTAAACCCGGGGGAGGCCTGTGGGTGGCTGCACGGCGCACCCACCGCCGCCATCCTCGACCTCGACACTCGTCAGGTGGAGATCATCAAATTGACCGATGCAAACTGGAGTGGACGGTGAGCAGTCGCATTCTGATCATCGACTGTGGTTCGCAGTTCACACAGTTGATCGCCCGACGCGTGCGTGAGGCACGTGTGTTCTCGGAGATTCATCCGTCGACGCGCTCACTGGAATGGATCCGGAACTGGAATCCGACCGGCATCATTCTCAGCGGTGGTCCGAGCTCAGTGACCGACGCTGGCGCCCCCACCATCGATCCGGCGCTGCTCGACATCGCGCCTGTGCTCGGCGTCTGTTACGGCATGCAACTCATCGCGCACCTGGAGGGGGGGAGTGTGATTGGCGGCGGTCGGCGCGAGTACGGTCGCGCGGACCTCGAGGTGATGGAGTCCGCCGGGATGTTCGCAGGCTTCGAGGTCGGCGACACGTCGCAGGTCTGGATGAGCCACGGCGATCACGTCGAGACGGTGCCACCGGGCTATGTGCAGACGGCGCGAAGCGGTTCGACCATTGCTGGCTTACGCCATCAAACGAAGCCGATTCACGCGGTGCAGTTCCACGCCGAAGTGATGCACAGCGTGCGCGGCGCCGAGATGCTGCAGAACTTTCTGTTCGAGATCTGTCACTGCACGGCTGACTGGACGCCGGGGCACTTCATCGACCAGCAGATCGCGAGCATCCGTGAGCGCGTCGGAGATGCGCAGGTGATCTGCGGCTTGTCGGGAGGCGTTGACAGTGCCGTCGCTGCCGCGCTGGTCCACAAGGCGATCGGCGATCAGCTGACGTGCATCTTCGTGGACACGGGATTGCTGCGTCTGCACGAGCGTGAGCAGGTGGAACGCACCTTCTCGTCGAACCTCGGTATCCGGTTGATCACCGTGCGGGCCGAGAAGCAGTTCCTCGACGGGCTGGCGGGACATGCGGAGCCTGAGATCAAGCGCAAGAAGATCGGCGCGACGTTCATTCGCGTCTTCGAGCAGGCAAGTGCGGATGCCGGCAAGGACGCGAAGTTCCTGGTGCAGGGCACGTTGTATCCTGACGTGATCGAGTCCGTGAGTGCGACCGGTGGTCCGTCGGCGACCATCAAGACGCATCACAATGTTGGCGGACTCCCGGCGGACATGCAGTTCAAGCTGATCGAGCCGTTGCGCGAACTGTTCAAGGACGAAGTGCGCAACGTCGGTCGCGAGCTTGGATTGCCGGAGGAGATGGTCGGACGGCATCCGTTCCCCGGGCCCGGTCTCGCAATCCGGATTCTTGGTGAAGTCAACGAACACGCGCTCGAGATTCTCCGGAAGTCGGACGCCATCTATCTCGAGGAGATTCGTGCGGCTGGGCTGTATCCGGACATCTGGCAGGCATTCGCGGTCTTTCTCCCCGTCCGGTCAGTGGGCGTGATGGGTGATGGGCGCACGTATGAGCATGTGATCGCGTTGCGCGCGGTCACGAGCACGGATGGCATGACGGCCGACTGGTATCCATTCCCGTATGAGGTGCTGGGCCGGATCTCGAACCGGATCATCAACGAAGTGGATGGCGTGAACCGCGTGGTGTACGACATCAGCTCGAAGCCGCCGGCGACGATCGAGTGGGAGTGATGATTACTCGATCTGCGGCAGAGGGATCCAGCGAGCGCTTCGACCGGGCTGGCTGAACAACGAGACTCGGTCGCGCCGCATCGCCCGCAGCGCGACCCACTGGCGGGAACGTTACAGATTCTTGTCCGCCAGCAGCTGCATGAAGTCGGCTGGCGTTGACAGTGCGCTCAACCGCTCCGGCACATCCGTCTCCTTGCCGAACTGGGCGATCTTTCCCAGCACCGGCAGGTACTGGTTGGACACCTCGAGCGGCGGTGCGACGATCAGAAAGAAGAAGTGTACGGGCTTGTCGTCCATCGCCTTGAAGTCGATGCCAGCCGGTTTCCGTCCGAACGCGACGCGCAGCTTGTTGACCACCAGCGAGCGACAGTGCGGAATTGCGATCCCGCGCCCAATTCCCGTGGAGCCGAGGTTCTCGCGACGCTTCAGCATCTTGAACAGCATGGCGTCGGCCTTCTCATCCAAACTCAGGAGCCCGATCAACTCCTTGAGTACGTCGTCCTTCGTCGTGCCCTGAAGGTCAAGCTGGACGGCATCGAGGGAGAAAAAATCGCGGAGTTCCATCGGATTCCTTGCGCAGGCGGCTGTCGCCGGGGCGCGTCGTACAGGTGGCGGGGAGCGCGGCCGACCCCAGGGGAACTGGCGAAGCTACCCCCCCGCTCTTGGGGTGTCAAACCGAATCGCTGCACGGAGTTGCCCGGATCGGGTATCTTCCGCCCATGCGCTTCCCGTACCCCGCTGCACACGACGTCCCCCTCATTCTGGCACCGATGGCCGGCGTCTCCGAGTCGCCCTTCAGGCGCCTCTGTCGCTCCCACGGCGCGGACGTGGTCGTCACCGAATTTCTGTCGGCTGAAGGGATTCGGCGCGAGAACGAAGCGACCATCGCCAAACTCCGCTTCACCCCCGAGGAGCACCCGATCGGCGTCCAGATCTTTGGCGCTGATCCAGAGGCGATGGGTGAGGCCGCTCGGCTGGTCACCGATGTGTTCCAGCCTGACTTTGTCGACATCAATTTCGGATGTCCGGTCAAGAAGGTCGTGAAGCGAAACGGTGGGTCAGGGTGCCTGCGCGATCTGGACCTCGTCCAGCGCGTGATTCGCGCCGTGGCAGGGAGCACCTATCTGCCGGTGACGGTCAAGATTCGCAGCGGCTGGAATGAGGAGATGCGCGATCCCGTGGCCATCGCGCTCCGGTGCCAGGACGCCGGCGCTCGCGCCCTGGCGCTCCACCCGCGCACCCGAACCCAGATGTATTCCGGCCACGCGCACTGGGACGAGATTGCGGCCGTCAAGGCTGCCCTTTCGATTCCCGTGATCGGCAACGGCGACATCAAGACGGCGCAGGATGCGTTCCGGATGCGCGCGGAGACGGGGTGCGACGCGGTCATGATCGCCCGCGGCTCCTTCGGGCAACCGTGGATCTTTGATCAGGCCCGCGCCCTCCTCGAGGGGCGTGACGCACCTGCGCCGCCGCCGGTGGAGATGCGCTTCGCGATCGCGCTCGACCATGCACGGATGGCTGACGTCTACGAGGTGGATCGGCGTGGGGCGGCGATCGAGTTTCGGAAGCACCTGGGCTGGTACTGCAAGGGGCTCCCTGGCTCCGCCAAGCTCCGCGAACGGCTCCATCAGGTGGATTCGCTGATGCAGGTGGAAGACATCTTCGCCGACTATCTGCACAATCGCGTACGGTATCTCGACGCTGCGTTACCTGGCTCCGACGAACCCTCGACTGAAACGTCAGCGCTCGCTACCGAGCACTGACCAGAGCTCGGCCGTCGGCGTCCCCGGTCGCGGCGTGCCATCCGCCACGGTGACTCGTCCCAAGTGAACGTCACCGACAATTGACGAGGTGCACCAGTTGCCGGGAGCGCCGAGGTCATGTGTTCGTGATCACCTGCCGACCCTTAGGGCACAAAGTGGACCATCGCAGCTTTCCCCCAGACGCCAGTCGAGTGTCGAATCTCGTTGCCAACGTGAAGTCACCATCGGTGCGCCGGCACACAGTTTTCGCGTTGCTCACGCTCCCGTGGGCGGCAGCAGCGGCGGTCGCGATTCGGATCGCCGGCTTGCCCCAGCCGACGAACAATCGCGCCGAACTGTCGTACGCCGTCGCGGCGATCGGAATTCTCGTCGCGGGCGGGATCGCGGTGCTGTTGCTGCCGTCGACGACCGACGCGCGCCGTCGCGCGATTGGCTACGCGTCAAGCCTGCTGGCGCCCTTTGCCGCGCTGCTGGCTGTGGCGACGTTCGGTCCTCAGTCGACGGCCTTCGTCGCCGCGTGCGTCTGCGCACTCGGTGCGACGGTGGCAACTGGCTGGCGTGGGGTGTTCATCGGTGTCACGGGCGTGTCGGTCATCTGCTTCATTGCGCCGTTGATCGCCGGCGTGCCGCTGTCGTGGAGCGACGTCGGGTACGGTCTCGTGGTGCTGGTAACGGTGACTGCGCTACCCGTGGTGTACATCATGCGCTCGTTGCAGCGTGGCACCATGAAGACGCTTGCGGAGCTTCCGGCATTTGCCGCAAGTGCAAGCGTAAACGATGTCGCGCTGGAGCTTCCGAGCGCACTTGTCGACGCTCGTTCTCTGGCGGAATCGGAAGCGGTTGAGGTACAGACGCGCACCGAGGCGCTCGCGCGCTATCTGCGACAGGTTCGCGACACGCTGGGCGTCACGGATGCGGTCTATTGGCGTGCGAACCGCGCTGGTACGTCGCTCTCGCCTGTCGCATGGGCAAGCGACGCCGGTGCGCGGTGGGAGAACGGCCATCACGCGCTCGGCGGGGAACTGCTTGCGGTAAAATCAGCGGCACGCGTGGCGCTGTTCGATCGCGCAGACGAAGGGACGGTTGCCGCTGTCAACGTTCCCGGCCCCGCATACACGTCAGGCGTACTCTCACTGCACGCGCCGAAGCTCGGTGTCGCGCACGCCGTGCTCGCGCGGTGGTTGCCGCGATTTGCCGACAACCTCGGCATGCTTGCACAGCTCCTCGAGACGCAGGCGGAGCACAGCCGACAGAATCGGCAGGCGCAGTCACTGCTACAGGCGTCGCAGTCTTTCGCGCAGCAGCGCACGGTATCCACGCTCGGCCAGTCGATCTGTGATTCAGCGCTGACGGTGACAGGAGCGACCCGCGCGTCCTTGGTCCGATGGTATCCGGAAACGGGCACCGGAGTCATCCAGAGCGTGACCGCCGGCCACCACATCGAGCAGGGATCTCCCGTCTCGGCGGACTCGCTCGTCGGCCAGCTGTGCGCCGCCGGACTTCCGCAGGTCTGGGAGGATGCGCAGCAACTCGAGCAGGTGACGCCGGTTTTCAGCGCTGGACACATCGTGAGCGGCCTTGGCAGCCTCAGTGTGGTGCCGTTCAAGCAGGCGGGCGCCGTCTCGGGTGCAATCGTCGTCGAGAGCGACGCGGTTGGGGGCGTGCTGCTGCGCGACATGCGCAACGTGCGGCTCCTTGCGGCGGTTGCGTCGGTGTCGCTGGATACGGTATGGCAGATGGAAGAGGCCACGCGTCGTTCCCGCACCGATCCGCTGACCGGAGTGGCGAATCGCCGCGCGTTCGATGAAGCGCTGGCGCGCGCGGTGGCGGAGGCAGATCGTTTCGGGCACAACGTGGGACTGGTGGTCTGCGATGTGGACGAGTTCAAGCGCGTGAACGACCTCTACGGTCATGAAGTCGGCGATCACGTTCTCCGATCGATCGCCGCTTCGCTGTCCACGAATGTGCGTGGCGTCGATCTTGTCGCCCGGTACGGTGGCGAGGAGTTCGTGATGCTGTTGGGTAAGGCCGACGTCGCGATGGCGTGGGAGGTCGCCGAACGAATGCGAGCTTCGATTGAAGGGAAGACGATCGGCGTCGGGGAGCATCTGGTACACATCACGGCATCCTTCGGGGTGGCCTCGTACCCCGAGACGGCGCGAGTGGGCGACGAACTGTTTCCGGCGGCTGACAAGGCGCTCTATGCGGCCAAGCGCGAGGGGCGCAATTGCGTCCGCTTCGCCCGGCCGTTGAACTCGGAACCGGTGGACGAGGGCGAGGGTATCCCAGAAGACGGTGGGGAGGGGGAGTAGTTGCAGGACCCGCTGCCAGGTGCACTGGAGCGGTCGAGCGTGTAGATTGGAACTGTCGGGGGCGACTTGGCTTCGACGGGGATGTAGCAGTTACGGTAGCGTGTCGAGGTTCTCGGACCCCTCGTTAATCCATCTGGGAAAACACAATCGCCAACAACAACTTGGCCCTGGCTGCCTAACTT
>Ga0105046_10000494_pt1 | contig 55121 bp, 46 predicted proteins | sample MAT03_FD_78385 | JGI IMG/M metagenome (GOLD analysis project Ga0105046, IMG submission 78385) | Freshwater microbial communities from Lake Fryxell liftoff mats and glacier meltwater in Antarctica - MAT-03 (megahit assembly) | ecosystem: Environmental > Aquatic > Freshwater > Ice > Liftoff... | reverse complement strand
TGGTCGCGGAAGCGGTGGCTGCGCCAGTGCTCGTCGCGGACGGGACGGGGAACTCCGCCGCCGAGGGCTATCGCCCGTCGCGCAACAACTGGGGGCCGCTCGTGGTGCCGGCCCATCAGTTTTTTGTGCTCGGCGATAATCGCGATAACTCACTCGACAGCCGCTATTGGGGCTTCGTGCCGGACAGTCTGCTCCGGGGAACCCCGGTGTTTGTGTACTATAGTTTCGTCCCGGATTCCAGTGCGTCGCTGTCGTGGCTCACAAAGATTCGCTGGTCGCGACTGGGCACGCGCGTACGCTGAACGTCGGCCCGAAATCGTCGGCCGGCCTCACCAAGTATCGCGGTACCGCTTGCGTGAGTGATGCTCCTGCGGCCAACTTCCCCCCTCGCGCCATTTTGTTGCACAAGATGTCCGCACGCCGCGATGTTGTTGCTCGCCCTCTCCACCGAGCCGCTGTTGACATGGCAGTAAATCCGACCAAGAAAAAGGCGTCGTCCAACGAAGAGGGGTCGTTAGACCAGTACTTGCGCGACATCAGTGCGTATCCGCTGATCTCGCGTGAGGAAGAGGCGGATCTGGCACGGCGCATCCGCGTCAACGAGCAGGACGCGCTCGACAAGCTGGTGCGATCGAATCTGCGATTCGTGGTGTCGGTCGCGAAGAAGTATCAGAATCAGGGCGTGTCGCTCTCCGACCTGATCAATGAGGGAAACCTCGGACTGATTCGTGCTGCGCACAAGTTCGACGAAACGAAGGGAATCAAGTTCATCTCCTACGCGGTCTGGTGGATTCGTCAGGCGATTCTGCAGGCGCTCGCCGAACAGTCACGCATTGTCCGCGTCCCCCTGAATCGTGCGGGCACGCTGCACCGCATTGGCAAGCGCGCCAGCGCGCTGCTGCAAGAGTTGGGGCGCGAAGCGACGCACGCCGAAATCGCCGAGGGGATGGATATCACCGAGGAGGAGGTCGCCAAAACGATGTCCATCTCGCAGATCCATCTGTCGCTCGACGCGCCGCTGACGCCGGGCGAAGACAACCGGCTCATCGACTATCTCGCCGACACGGTGAACCCGACGCCGGAAATGCAGACGTTTGAGCGTGCGCTCACGGAGGCGATCGAGGACTCCTTGTGCAGCCTCAAGGAGCGGGAGTCGAAGATCCTGCGCCTCTATTTCGGGATTGACGATACCGAGCCGATGACGCTGGAGGAGATCGGCGCCACGCTCGGTATCACCCGTGAACGGGTGCGACAAATCAAGGAAAAGGCGCTCTCTCGACTGCGACATGTGTCGCGCTCGAAGGCATTGGAAAGTTTTCTCGGATAATCATGGCGTCTACCTATTCATTCGATGTGACCACTGGCGTGGACCTGCAAGAGGTCGACAACGCGGTCAATCAGGCGCAAAAAGAAGTGGCACAGCGCTTTGACTTCAAGGGCGCGCTCGTGACCATTGAGTTCAAACGCTCGGACAGTCTGGTGCAGCTTGCCACCGACAGCGACATGCGCATGGAAGCGTTGTTCGATATGCTGCAGTCCAAACTGATCAAGCGCGGCGTGCCTGTGAAGAACCTGGACATTGGCGACGTGAAGCCCGGGGGCGGCGATATTCTGCGCCGTGAGGTCAAGCTCAAGATGGCGCTGGACAGCGACACCGCCAAAAAAGTCTCGGCGGCCATCAAAGAGGCAAAACTCAGGAAGGTGCAGGCGTCGATCCAGGGCGATCAAGTCCGTATCACCAGTCCCGACAAGGATTCGCTGCAGGAGGCCATCGCCTTCTTGCGAAAGGGTGATTTCGGCGTCGAACTGCAGTTCGGCAACTTCCGATAAGGGCGAGGCATCGGGTAGCTTTCACCGATGCTCAAGTTCGGTCTGGTCACCCTCGGGTGCGATAAAAATACGGTCGACTCGGAACGGTATCTGGCCGACCTCGTGGCGCATGGCGCCCAGTCGGTCACGGATCTTCGTGAGGCCGAGGTCGTGGTCATCAACACCTGTGGCTTCATCGATGCGGCCAAGCAGGAGTCGATCGATGCGATTCTCGACGCGACCCGACTCAAGGAAGACGGCGTGTGTCGTGCCGTATTTGCCATCGGCTGCATGATCGAACGACACAAGGATGAGTTGATCGATGCGCTCCCCGAAGTGGATGTGTTCCTCGGCACGTCGGAAACCGATCGACTGCTCCCGGAACTGATCGAGCGCGGACTGATCAGCAGCGAGATCCTTGAGCATCCGGGTGTCCGCGTATTCGGCGGCGATTCGGCGCACGTGCGCTATCTCAAGGTCAGTGAAGGGTGCGACCACGGCTGCGCGTTCTGTGCCATCCCGCTCATGCGCGGCAAGCATCGCTCCTTCGCGCTCGATGAGTTGGTGCGCGAGGCGCAGCTCCTTGAACTGCAGGGTGCACGCGAACTCAATCTGGTGGCGCAAGATCTGGCGCACTACGGTCGCGATCGCCGCGATGGGCACGCGCTACCCGAGTTGCTGGAAGCGTTGATGCGCGAAACGAGTATTCCATGGATTCGCAATCTGTACTTGTACAGCGCCGGCATTACGCCACGCTTGCTCGAGGTGATCGCGGCCAACCCACGGATCGTGCGCTACCTCGATACCCCCATGCAGCACGGCTCGGATGCCGTCCTGGCGCGCATGCGGCGCCCCGAGCGTCAGCAGAGCATTCGTGAGCGGCTCGCGCGCTACCGCGACATTGTTCCTGATCTGGCCGTGCGCACGACGGTGATTGTGGGTTTTCCGGGTGAAACCGAAGACGACTTCACTATCCTCTGTGATTTTCTGGAGGAGATGCAGTTTGACCGGGTCGGCTGTTTTACCTACTCGCCGCAAGAGGGCACGCGAGCCTTCGCACTCGAGGATGACGTGGCAGACGCGATCAAGCAAGAACGCAAGGAGCGCATCGAAGGATTGCAGCGCGCGATCACCAGCGAACGGTACGAGCGTTTTCTCGGTCGAGAGACACCGGTGTTGGTTGATCGGCGTGGTGACGCGACCGGCCAACTGATTGCGCGCGCACCATGGCAGGCCGACGACATTGACGGCATCGTGCATGTCGCAGGCGACGCGCCGATCGGCAGCCTGATCACCGTGCGGATCGATCAGATTGTCGACGACTACGACTTTCGTGCAACATGGAATGGCGTCGCGGAGCTGCAGCCCACAGGTCGGCCGCACGCGGCACGAGCATTGCCCATGATGCCGACACCATCCACCACTGTTGGGAGCTACGGACGATGACTGTTCCAGTTGGCGAGACGACCGCTGCACCACCCACGGAATCACCTGCGGCACGGCCCTCGACCCGCTCGGCGGAGATCATGGCGCGCGCGCGCACGCGTTTTCCCGGCGGCGTGAACTCGCCGGTGCGCGCTTTTCGTGGCGTCGGTGGCGAGCCATTTGTGGCGTCGCGCGGAAAGGGTGCGCGCGTGTGGGACGCCGACGGCAACGAATACATCGACTATATCCTCTCGTGGGGGCCGTTGGTGTTGGGTCATGCACCCGAGGCGGTGCTGAGCGCGGTGGCCAGTGTCATGCAGCAGGGCACGAGTTTCGGTATGCCGACGGGCCTCGAGGTGGAGCTGGCTGATCGCATCACCGCTCGGATGCCGCATGTCGAGATGATGCGATTCACGTCGAGCGGCACCGAGGCGGCGATGACCATTGCCCGTCTCGCACGCGCGGTGACCGGACGTGAACACATCCTCAAGTTCGAAGGATGCTATCACGGTCACGCGGACGGATTTCTTGTCCGCGCCGGGTCTGGCGTGGCCACACTCGGCTTGCCGGATTCTCCAGGCGTGCCGGAGTCGCTGGCCAAGCTCACCCTCACCGCGCGCTACAACGACCTCGAAGAAGTGGCGCGGATCGCACGCACCGTCCCGCTCGCGGCGATCATGCTGGAGCCGGTGGTCGGCAACGGTGGCTTTATTCACCCGTCGTCGGATTTCATTCCGGGTCTCCGCCGCATCGCCGACGAAACGGGCGCGCTGCTCGTGTTCGACGAAGTGATGACCGGTTTCCGCATTGCCTTCGGCGGTGCGCGCGAGCGCTTTGATGTGGTGCCCGATCTCACCGCCCTCGGCAAGGTCATCGGTGGGGGTTTGCCCGTCGCGGTCTATGGCGGGCGGAAGGAACTCATGGAGCACATCGCGCCTGCGGGGCCCGTGTATCAGGCCGGGACGTTGTCGGGCAATCCGCTCGCCATGGCGGCCGGTATCGCTACCCTGGATGCGCTCACGCGCGACGTGCACGATAGCATTACGGCGAGGACCGGAGAGCTCGTACACGGATTGCGCGAGATCGCTGCGCGTCGCGGTGTGCCATTCACGGCAGCGCATGCCGGGTCCATGTGGGGGTTCTTCTTCCGCGGAGAGGAGGTCACCAACTTTGATGAGGCCAAGCTCTCGGACACGGCGCTCTTCAAGCGATTCTTTCACGCCGCACGTCGACGTGGTGTGTCATTGGCGCCGTCGGCGTTCGAGGCCGCCTTCATGTCGTCGGCACATGGGGAGGCCGAGATCCAGTTGACACTGGAACGGTTGGATGCGGCGCTCGGCGCCGCGCTCTCCGAGCGCGACTAGCGATGGCCGTTGTGCGCGCGAACGGACGTTCGACGGGGCGTGCCAAGGTCCGTGATGCGCTGCTCGTGGTGAGCGTGGTGAGCGTGGTGAGTGGTTGTGCACAAGGCGCGCAGCAGCAAGGGCAACGACAGGTGCCCGCTGCGCCATCAACGCCGGTTGCTGGAGCCGAGCGGCCTGGGCGTCTCGATTTCCTGGATCGCATGGCGCGCATTGCGCTCGCCGGTGGTGTACCGCAGGCTCCGGTATCGGCCACCGGTGCCTGGCGCATCGACGAGCAAGGTGGACGGCAATCCTTGGTGCGCGGTGCGGGCGGCGAGACATGGCGCGTCGAGCAGCGTGCAAGGCTCCTGCGCATCACCGGTGCGGGCGATGATGCGACGCCGTGGCGCGCCGCGCCGTTTGTGGCGCGGTCTACAACCCCGGCCGGTTTTGTGCAGTACAACGGCAAACGCTATCGGGGCGAATTGTGGTTTACGCCAACCGACTCCGGGATCATGGTGGTGAATCGGCTGCAGGTCGAAGACTATCTGCGTGGCGTGGTGCCGATGGAGTTGGGCACGCGCCAATCCATCGATCGTGCCGCGCTTGAAGCGCAGGCAATCGCGGCGCGGAGTTATTCGTACGCACGCGTGCCAAGCGGCGACGGGGAGCCAGCGCGCGGTTGGCACATGGTGGGAACGGTGACCAATCAGGTCTACGGCGGCGTAGAGGTCGAGCATCCGATGGTGAGCCAGGCGATCGAGGCGACGTCCGGGCTTGTCCTTCGCTACAATGGGCTGACCGTTGACGCCCCGTATTATGCGGCGTGCGGTGGGCGCACAGCCACGCCCAAAGATGCGTGGCGCGACGTTCGCGAACAGCCGTACCTCCAGTCGGTTGATGATCTTGATCTGGCGACCGGGAAACCGTTCTGCGATATCAACCCGCGAAATCACTGGACGGAGGAGCTGGGAGAACAACAGATCAGTGACGCCGTTCGCCGTGCCTTGGAGGGGCAGGGGGCGACCGCCCCGCAGGCCAGCGGCGTTCGAGGCGTGGAGGTTGCCGATCGCGCTCCGTCGGGGCGGGTCAACCGGTTGGTTTTTCATACGGCACGCGGTGATCTCACTATTCAAGGGCGGGATATTCGCGCGGTCCTTCGAGATGCGCGTGGCGCGATTCTGTCCAGCACGTATTTTTCCGTGGATCGCGAAGCGCGCAGCGGTGATCGTATTACCGGTCTCACGCTGCGCGGGAACGGTAACGGCCACGGTGTCGGGATGTGTCAGTGGGGGGCGATGGGCCGCGCGCGCGCGGGGCAGGATGCGCGAACGATCCTGCGCCACTACTACCCCGGGACCATCGTCGGTTTCGCGGATTGACCCGCGGCGCGGATCTCCTGCGCCGCAATTCTTCCTGGAGGCGGCATGAAAGACGGCGTGCGTATCGCCGTCGTCGGCACGGGTGCTATTGCCCAGCTGACGCACATCCCCGTGTTGTCCAAGCTCCGTGGCGCGTCGCTCGTCGCGCTTTGTGATAACGATGGTGCCAAAGCTCGTGCTTTGGCTGACCGATTTGGCGTTCCCGACGTCTTCACGGATTTCGAAGAGCTTCTCGATTCTGATGAGCTCGACGCGGTCGTGATCACGACGCCCAACCACTTGCACGAACCGCATGTGTTGAGTGCGCTCCGCGCCAAGCTTCACGTACTGTGCGAGCGTCCCTTGTCGCTGACCGCGCGAGGCGTGGAACGGTGTATCAGCGCGGCCAACAAGGTGGATCGTCGACTGGTCGTGGGCACGAATTTGCGCTTCCGTACCGATGTGCAAGCGCTCGATCAGTTCCTGCGCAATGGCGAGTTGGGGGCCGTCACCTCGATCCGCGCCGGGTCACTGACGCTCCAAGGCGGTGCTGACGGATGGCGCTCGCGACGTGCGGAGTCGGGCGGTGGCGCCTTCCTGGAGCAGGGCTTCCCGTTGCTCGATCTGGCGATGTGGTTGTCCGATGCGAAGCCACCCCTCCGCGTGTCAGCGGCGATGAAGCGCGGGCGTGCGGCCGCCGCCGTGGAAGACGCGATGCAGGTGTTTCTCGAGTGCGAGGGAGGATTGATTATCGCCTTCGATGTGTCATGGAACTACGTTGGTGCCGAAGAACGCTGGTGGTTTGAAGTGCACGCGGCGCGCGGATCGGCGCGGCTCTCACCGTTGCGTGTCACCAAACAGCTGAACGGTCGCGCTGTCGACGTGTCACCATCGGGCGCCGCGGCGCGCGAAAGCCCGTTCCTGCAAAGCTATCGCGCCGAGATTGCGCACTTTTTGGCCGTCATCGGTGGCGATGCACCCTACGAGCCGCCGACCGATCATGTGCTCGTGCACCGAGTGCTCGAAGCGATCTATCGCGCGGCCGACGACGGGAAAGAGTTTCGGTTTTGATCCGTCAGGCGTGGTGTCGTACATGGCGGGCCTGCGCGGTGCTCGCAGTGGCGCTGTGCGCCGCGCGCGCCGATGCACAGCCCGCGGACTCGGCGACAATCGATCCAAAGCCATTGGCACCCGGCGTGTCCGCACCGCTCGACAGCGTACGCGCCATCCGCGGCGCGACGCTGTCCGTGTCATTGTTTACCTACGGACCGTCCGATGTGTTCTTCGAGCGCTTTGGACATGCGGCGATCGCCGTCCGCGATAGTGCGACCGGGCAGGACATTGCATTCAACTGGGGCATGTTCGACTTCGCGCAGCCCAACTTCCTGGTGAACTTCCTCACCGGTGATACCAAGTACTGGATGGAGGGCTATGTCACGTCGCAGTTCAACGCGAAGTATCAAGGCGACCGACGCACCATTCGCCAGCAACGCCTGGCACTGACGCCCGTGGAGCGCTCGGCGATGTTTGAGCTGTTGCAGTGGAACGCCCGGGAGGCCAACAAGTATTATCGCTACGACTACTATCGGCAGAACTGCGCGACGATGGCCCGCGACGCGATCGACTACGTACTCGGCGGCCGACTTCGCCCCGCGCTCAGTGTGCCCGGCAGCGGCCGTACGTGGCGCGGGGAAACCGCACGGCTGTTGGGGTCTATGTTGCCGATGTATGCGGGAATCGAAATCGCGTTGGGTCGGCACGCCGACGAGCCGTTGTCACAGTGGGATGAAGAGTTCCTGCCGGAGCATATGGCCTCGCACTACGCCACCCTCGTAGTGCCCGACGCTGCAGGCCGCCGCTCTCGGTTGGTTGCGCACGATAGCACGCTGTACACCGCCGATCGTATTCCGCTGCCGTCCGAAGCGCCGGAGCGTGTGCCGATGTCGGCACTGCTCGGTTTGACGCTCGCAGGAATACTCGCCTGGTTGGCGGATGCGCGCTCGCGTATGGCCCGCGTCGTGCTGACCACATTCGTGTCGCTGTGGTATCTGGTTGGTGGTGTGCTTGGCACGGCGCTGCTGTTAGCGGCGACCGTGACGAAGCACGCACCGTACATGGGTGCAAATACCACGCTGCTCTCGCTGCATCCACTCTTGCTGGTCGCAGCCGTCGTGGTGCCACTCGCGTTTGCGCGACATCGCCCTTCGCGGAGTGCCGTGGGAGTGAGCGTGAGCATCGCGGTGCTCTCGTTGTGCGGTGCGTTGGTGCAGTTGGTGCCGTCGTTGGCGCAAACAAGCGGCGTCGTCCTGGCGACCGTCATCCCCGTCCATGTGGCCATTGCCATTGGCACATGGCGGTTGGGGCACCACCAGCGACATGGCTGATGCGCGCGCGGACGAGACGCTGGCCGTCGGCATTGATGTCGGCGGAACGTTCACCGATCTCGCTGCAGTAGCGCGCGACGGCACGGTGCACGCGATCAAGGTGCTGAGTGTGCCCACTGACCGCGCGGCGGGCGTGCTGGAGGCGCTGGGCGCGTCGTCCATTGCCGCGGCGTCGGTGGCCTATATCGCCCATGGGACGACGGTCGTCACCAATCTGTTGTTAGAGCGACGTGGCGCGCGCGTGGTGGCCTGCGCGACAGCGGGTTTTACCGACCTGTTGGAGTTGCGCCGCCAGGAGCGTGCGTCGTTGTATGACCTGACGAAGCACCATGCGCGTCCGCTGGTTGCCGCGTCCGACGTGATCGGCGTGGATGAACGAATGGGTATTGATGGCGTCGTACGTGCGCTCTCCGAACAGGCGATCGAGTCGGTGGTGCAGGCGGTGTGTGATCGCGCGCCGGATACCGTAGCCATTACGCTCGTGCATGCCTACGCCGACCCAGCCCATGAACGTCGCCTGGCTGATGCGTTACGCGCGCGACTCGCGGCAGTGTTGCCAGGCTGCGATGTGATCTGTTCGCACGCCGTGTTGCCGGAAATTCGCGAGTACGAGCGCATGGCCACCACCGTCGCCGAGGCCTACGCACGTCCGGTGGTCCGGGAGTATCTGGGCACGTTGGCGAGCCGACTCGTGAGCCACGGCTATCCGGCGCCGCGCGTGATGACGTCCGCGGGGGGCACGCTGCACGCAGCGCACGCGGTGGAGCATGCGGCGAGTCTGGCGCTCTCGGGACCGGCGGGCGGTGTCACTGGTGCGGCCGCGGTGGCGCGCGCGATTGGAATCACCCGCGCGCTCACCATCGATATCGGCGGCACGAGCGCTGATGTGGGGTTGATTGACGACGGCGAACCGTTGGTAGAGCGCGGTGGCGAGGTTGCCGGTGTGCCTATCGCGCTCCCACGCGTATTGGTCGAGGCCGTCGCCGCGGGCGGCGGCAGCATTGGGTGGATCGACGCCGGCGGCGCATTGCGAGCCGGGCCGGAGAGCGCGGGTGCATCGCCCGGTCCCGCGGCGTATGGTCGCGGTGGCGCGCGACCAACGGTCACCGATGCGCACGTGGTGTTGGGACACATCGCCGCCGGGACATGGAGCGGCGGCGTGACGATTAGCGCCGAACGTGCGCGCGCTGCACTCAATACTCTGGCGGCTCCGCTCGGGGTGAGTGTAGAACGTGCCGCAGAGGCGCTTGTCGCGACCGCCGATGCGACCATGGCACGCGCCCTCCGACGCGTGTCGGTGGAACGCGGCATTGATCCACGTGATGCGACGCTGATTGCGTTTGGTGGCGGTGGACCGTTGCACGCCTGTGGCCTGGCGGAACGGTTGGGGATGCGACGCGTTGTGGTGCCACCGCACGCCGGCGTGTTGAGTGCGGTTGGTCTTGCCGTGGCACCGGTCCGGCGTGAACGCGTGGCCAGCCTCGTGGTGCGTACGAGCACGCTCGGACGCGACACACTCGCGGAACAGTTGCACGCGGAAGCGGACGCCCTTGGTCTGTCGGCGAGTGATGGACTGACGGCGCGATGGTGGGCACGCGTGCGCTTTGAAGGACAGGGCTACGAGCTCGATGTGCCTGTCGCACCAGGTGACGGCGGCCACGAGATCGCCGCACGCTTTGTCGAACGACACGTCGCGCGAGCCGGATTTGCGTTGGATCGCGAGATTGAGTGCATCAGTCTTCGCACCACGGTTGGCGGCGCGCCGTGGCCGGTGCGGTTTGCACGGCCCGAACGCGACGGGACGCTTGCCAGCGATGTTGATGACGGACGCGCGATGGAACGCGCGGTGTCTGGCCCACAGGTGGTGCGTCTCGCCGATGCCACGCTGTTTGTCGCCGCTGGATGGAGCGCACGCACGTTGCCGACGGGTGGATGGATGATGGAGCGCAAGTGACGCGCATACACGGAGCGCGCGTCCCCGCACTGGTGCCGACCGACGGTCCCGTGCATGTGCTGTTGGTCGGTGAAGCGCCGGGTCCCCGAGGCGCCGACAAGAGCGGCGTGCCGTTCTTCGGCGACGCAGCAGGCCTCCATCTCTATCGCGTGCTTGAACGGATGGGTGCGGTGGTACTGCCAGAGACCACACGGACGCTCCCGTGGGATGGAGCACAGTTCGCCCTGGCCGGACTGCGACCAACTGCATTTGGTGTCGCGCTCGGCAATGCGTTCGATCGCTGTCCGACAGACGACGGCGTACGGTTTCGCGCGCCGACGCGCACGGAGCTCGAGGGCGACGAGAACGTGACGCGTCTCGCGCACGAACTCACGCAGCTGTGTGCGCGCGGGTTACAGGGCGTCGTGACGATGGGGCGCGTGGCAACGAAGACCCTTGACGGTGTCCTGACACGCTTCCCGATGCCGACACTTGCGCGCGGCGCCGTTCCGCACCCGTCAGCGCAAGGACTCTTGTCGATGGCGCCCGAGCGTGGGAAAGGCGCCAGGATGCTTGATTTGCAGGAAACGTGGATGGCGCAGTGCGAGGCGCAGATCGTACAGGCCGGTTTCGTACGCGTGACGCTACCCGAGCAGACATGAACGAGTCAATGCAGACCTTCGACGCACTCGAGCTGACCGTCTTTTCGCAAAGCGTCGCCATGCTCGCTGAGGAGATGGGCAGTTTGCTGGAACGCAGCGCCATCTCGCCCAATATCCGTGAGCGGCGCGATGCGTCGTGCGCGTTGTTCGATGCGAACGGACGCATGGTGGCGCAAGCGGCGCATATCCCGGTGCACCTTGGGGCCATGCCGGAGTCCGTGGCGGCGGTGCGCACGGTTGGCGCGGCACCCGGGGATGTCTTTTTGCTGAATGATCCATCGCATGGCGGGTCGCACCTGCCGGACCTCACGATGGTCGAAGTGATTGCCGCCCTGCAGGACCCGACACGCATCATCGGGTATGCGGCCGTGCGAGCGCATCACGCGGACGTTGGCGGTATGAGCCCCGGTAGTATGCCATTCGGTGCCACGGAGCTCTTTCAGGAGGGGCTGATCGTTCCACCAGTCTGCGTGGAACGCGCTGGTGTGCCGCAGGAAGATGTGATGCGCCTGGTGCTGGCCAATGTGCGAACGCCGTCGGAGCGCGAAGGCGACTTGCGTGCGCAACGCGCCGCGTGTCGTGCCGGTCGTGATGGGTGGCAGGCGCTGTACGCACGTCTTGGTGAATCACACTTGTCGCAGGCGGTCGATGCGCTGCTTGACTACACGGAACGCCGCGTGCGAGCGCGTCTGCATCAGTTGGAGGGAGCGACGGGCACGGCGGTCGACGCGCTGGAAAGCGATGGGGTGAGCGACGACCCGATTCCGGTCGTGATTGCCGTCGCGATACGCAACGGCACGTTGTACCTCGATCTTGCCGGCACCGCTGGTGCTGTTCGCGGAAACGTGAACGCGCCGCCGGCGGTCGCGCGCGCGGCGGCGGTTTTTGCACTACGCGTGTTGTGTGATGACGATGTGCCCGTGAACGATGGCGTGGCACGGGCCTTGTCGCTTGCCATTCCGGAGGACTGCGTTGCGAACGCGAAGCGCCCGAGTGCGGTCGCGGCAGGCAACGTAGAATTGTCGCAGCGCCTTACCGACGTGTGCTTTGCGGCGCTTTCGATTGCGGCGGCCAGCGTCGGCGTGCACGACTTGCCCATTCCTGCTTGCGGACAGGGCACGATGAACAACATCACGATTGGTGGTGCTGGCTGGAGCTTCTACGAGACCCTTGGTGGTGGGCAGGGGGCGAGCACGCGCGGGAACGGTCCTGATGCTGTGCATGTGGGCATGAGCAACACGCGCAATACGCCGGTTGAGTCGCTCGAGCGCGCGTACCCGTTGCGTATTGTGGAGTACTGTGTCCGGCGCGGGAGCGGTGGCGCGGGGCTGCATCACGGTGGCGACGGTGTCGTGCGCCGTTATCAGGCCATGCGCGAGTGCACGGCCACGCTGCTCACGGAGCGGCGCCGAGTGTCGCCTCCTGGTGCGAACGGCGGGTCGAGCGGGCAGGCGGGGCGTAATTTGCTGAACGGGGAAGTGCTTCCCGCGAAGTGCCGGGTGACGCTTCACGTGGGCGATGTGCTCACGATTGAGACGCCTGGTGGGGGCGGGTGGGGGGCGGGAGGGGCTGCTCGTTCGTAACCGTGCGCCGGCGCGCACAGGCGAAACGCTCCACTATCCCTCGATCACGTGCGGCACGAACTGCGAGAGATTGTCGGTGATCAGTCGCTTGGATTCGCGAATGCCGATGCCGCCAGCTTCCTGTCCAATGATCCACGAGCCGATCACAGCGTGGTGGCCCTCGAAGTTCGGGATCGTGGCGAGCGCCTGATACACATACCCTTCGTCGCCATAGTCGCCGTGTGATTCGATCAAGGTCTGATCGAACATCGTGACGGTCACGTTGGCACCTTCACGCGAAAGCAGTGGCTTACGCACATAGGCGTCCCACGTGAGCGTCTCGGCGATGTCGAGTGACGCCGGCAGCAGGTATGGACTTTCCGGGAACAGATCCCACAAGACCGCCAGCAGACCCTTGTTTGAAAGTAGCATCTTCCACGCGGGCTCGATCCATTGCATGGTGGTGCTACGCTGCAACAGGGCCGCGACAAAAGTGTCATCCTCCGCGACCAGCCACTCCCACGGATAGAGCTTGAACACCGTCTCGATCACGCGATCGTCTGCATCGGTGAAATAGCCGTCGGAGGTTACGCCGACTTGTTCCACCGTGAGCGACTCGCATTCCAATCCCGCTTGTTGTGCCGTGTCACGAAGATACGCCAACGTCATGCCATCTTCGATGTCGTCCATGCCGGTGAAGTACACGCGCGCACCTTGCAGGTAGGGGGCCAGCGCCTTCCACTGTTCAATGAGCCGCTCGTGGAGCGAGTTGAATTGATCGTTGGTGGGAAACTGGTCCTGCAGCCAGAACCACTGCACCACACTGGCCTCAACCAACGAGGTGGGCGTGTCGGCATTGTATTCGAGCAACTTCGGCGGGCCCAGTCCGTCGTAGGCCAAGTCGAAGCGACCATACAGCGACGGTGGCTCGTGCTCCCACGACGCCTCAATGAACGGCACGACGCGCGAGGGAATGCCCAGCGCGTCGTACAAACGGTGGTCGATGATGTGCTGCGCGGCTGTCAGACACATCCCATGGAGTTTGTTGGTGGCATCTTCGAGCTTGAGGACTTCGTCCATGGTAAACGCATAGTACGCAGACTCATTCCAGTACGCACCTTTGGCGGAGTGCCACGCGAGTCCGAGGCTCTCGACCTTCTTCTGCCAGTCGGCGCGTGGCGGGTGCACGATGCGTTTCACTTCCGTGGCTCCCACTGGCAGGACAACGTGTCGCCCACGACCAACGTGTTGTAGCGAGGGAGTTCCAGGAGACAGCGTGCACCGTCCCGCGACACGGCGGCGTGGGTGCTGTAGGTAAAAGAGTTCCCGTCCTCATCGATGCCGCGCCGCGGAGTTGCATGGAGCTCGGCAATCGTATCGAGCGTGATCGACGCGGCCAACGCGAGCGAGTCCTTCACAAACTCGTCCTCGCCAGCGGCGTCGAGCTTGGCCTGTTCGATCATCGCGGCCTCCCGTTGTCGCTGCTGCTCTTCCTGACTCGTGCAGCTCACGCAGACAACGCAGGCGCTGAGCGCCATGGTCGCGATAGGGAATCGCATGGCGTTACCCGCCCAACGAGGTGCGGCCAGCGCCTATGGAGCCAAAGCCCCCGCGGCGTACCGTCGAGCCAGCGCGCGCGCGGGTAATAGAAGCAGGCCGCTGCAGCATGGATGACATTCGTGACGGCGAGAGCGAGGTGCCACGAGGCACCACCGCACCGGCGTAGCTTTGCGCGCGTGTGTCCAGCGACCGATAGCTGCGCTCATACACGCTCTGTGGCGCGGCGTAGACGGGTCGACCAGACGAGAGCAAGCGCGAGTACCCACCGTAGTAAAACAGAAACGGATTCGGATACACCATCGGGATCCAGCTGCCGTGATAGTGGTAGCCACGGTTTTGTACCGCCACTTCACACGCCGCCTGATTGAAGGTGCTGGCGTTGCACGGATCGACCGGGGGCGGGGCCGAATCGCAGCCGGACACACCGAGGACAATCGTGTTGACGAACACCAATTTGATGCTGGCCGACTTCTTCATGCAAAAACGTTATCGGCGGGTGAGTGCTGGCGCCAGTGACGCCCACCCGCAGCGACAGCGATTGTCACGGTCACCGACAGGTCGATTGTGCTTCCTGCGTCGAGCCTGCATCCTTTGGCGTTCCGTTCGCCGCTGTCGTCGATCACGTCGTGATGTGCTCTCACTCTTCCGCCCGCCGCAACCATGCCCGCTACCGCCCTCGGTGAATTCCTCGGCACCATGATCTTGATCCTGTTCGGCAACGGGGTTGTCGCCGGTGTGCTCTTGAAGGACTCCAAGGCCGAGGGTGCTGGCTGGATGGTGATCACCACGGGCTGGGCGATCGCCGTGCTGCTCGGCGTGTTTACCGCGTCCGCATTCGGCGCTCCCGGCGAATTGAATCCCGCCGGGACGCTCGCCAACGTGGTGGTCGGGACGCGAAGCGCGGGCGATGCGATAGCCCACATCGTCGCGCAATTTGCCGGCGCCATTGTCGGTGCGACGTTGGTCTGGTTGCACTACCTGCCGCACTGGGGTCGCACAAAAGATCAGAGCGCGCAGCTTGCCTGCTTCTGCAACGCGCCCGCCGTGCGCTCCACCGGCGCAAACCTCATGAGCGAAGTGATTGGTACGGCGGCGCTCGTCTTCGTGGCCAGCGCGATTACCAGTGTAGCCGGGCAGGGAACACAGCCCGCCAGCAATGTTGTGCCGCTACTGATCGGCGCTGTGGTGTGGGGTATTGGCTTGTCGCTCGGTGGCACGACGGGCTACGCGATCAACCCGGCGCGCGATCTGGGGCCGCGGATTGCGCACGCGATGCTCCCGATTGCCGGCAAGGGCGGCAGCGATTGGTCGTACGCGTGGATTCCGGTGGTGGGACCCATTGTTGGTGGCGTGCTGGCGGCGCTCGCATTCCGCGCGTTGCACGTGTAGCACTTCAGGCGACGAGCTCTTCAAGGCCTTTCGGCAACGGCCTTGTAGGAGTTCGCTCTGCCTCCTTACGACGAGCCTCTCTATGTGGCACGATCTCGGTCCCTCCGTGCGCTTCACCAAACGTCCTCTCACGGCGGCACCCGTTGGAGGACTCATGCTGCACCGGACTCGGCGGTGTATGGCGAATTGGCTCCACCTGCGGGCTTGTGAATTATTCGATGCGGCCTCGCGCAACTGCGGGACGATGAGACGACTGAAGGTGTGACACAACTGAAGGCCCTAGCGGTGAGCTCTGCGGTCTGAGGTCCGGGGCGCCGCGAGGAACTCAGCGAAGGCGGGTGAGACAAAGGAAGGCACGAGCAGTGAGAGTCGTTCACCCTCACGCCTCGTGCCTCAAGCTGGAGCACAAACCTCAAACCCCAGAGCTCACAGCCCACGCCTGCATGTGCCTCAAGCCTACCTCCCCTCACCCCTCAGTGTCTCTCACCCCTCAGTGTCTCTCACCCCTCAGTGTCCCTCACCCCTCAGTGTCCCTCACCCCTCAGTGTCCCTCACCCCTCAGTGTCTTCTCACCCCTCAGTGTCTTCTCACCCCTCAGTGTCTTCTCACCCCTCACTCGATCAGCCAGGCAAGGTGACACTGGTGCGCCTGCTACCGGCCGATCTTGTCGAAGGTGACGTTCCCGATCGCGTAGTCGCGCCAGCTCCCAAAATCGAAGTGCCACCATTCGAGCGAATTGACCACGAACCCTTCGCTCACCATCGCGTTGCGCAGCAGCGCACGATGCCAGCGTTGCAGGGACGTACCGCCGGGATAGTCGGCGTGTGCGCGTCCGGTGCTTTCGTCATACGTGCTGGGCATCTCGACCGGCTGACCCGTGGCCAGCTCGTACAGCGTGAGATCCACGGCGGCACCACGATTGTGCTTTGAGCCCTCGGCCGGATTCGCCACGAGCCAGCGCTTGTTCAGGGGCATCGCGTCCCAGAACATCTTCGTCACGTACCACGGACGATAGGCATCGTGAATCAACAGGCCGTAGCCGAGATCCCGCAGCGCGCGATGCGCGCGCACGACGGCGTCGGCCGCTGGTCGCTGCATGAATGCGCGCGGCTCGTCGTAGAACTTCGCGCCGGCAAAATTATTGGTGGTGGCGTACCGAATCTCGAGTTTGATCGTTGGGTCGAGTGTGGTCAGTTCGACCAGATCACTCATGCGTGCAGGTGGCTTTTCGATTGGCGGTGATGCAGCGAGCGCTTCGCGGCGAAGTGCCGAAATGCTCCGCACCGGGATCACCTTGAGTTGGTTCTCTCCGTCGGCTGGACCAACCGTGCGCCGTACAAGACGCAATTGCCGCACCCCGTCTGGCGTGACGACCCGACGTGACGACGTGGCCCGGGCGGTATCGAGGAGAACGAGTCCGTTGCCGTCTTCGATGACGAACACGACGCCACCGCTGCGGTCATACTCGCCCACGAATCGGCGGAGCGCAGGCGCTGCCGCTGGCTTGGGTCCCGGAGACAGCGTGCGCAGTGTCGTGGTGGGCTGCGCACGGAGCGGTGTGTGAAACAGCGTGCCCAGGAGCGCGGCAGTGGTGAGTCGTGTGAATGCTGCACGACGGTGGTTGGTGGTCACGAGATGCTCCGGTGTATGAGTAGTGTCTACGTTACCGCGCGCCGCTTTCCCGCACGCGTGCATCAAGCATGGCGCGAACCGCTCGATGTAGTGTTTCCTGTGAGACGGGCTTCGCCAGGATCGGGCCGAACAGTTCCAGCGCGTCATCGATCTGTGGCTCGTAGCCCGCTGAGCCAGTCAGAAACACCATCGCCTGCGGTCCGTGGCGCGCGTAGAGTCTACGCGCGAAGTCCAGGCCATCAAGGTCAGGCATTTTTACATCGCTCACGATCAAGTCGATCGATTCGCCGACGGTTGCGACCATCGCGAGCGCCTCCTCACTACTCTCCGCGACACGCACCTGATATCCCGCATGTGCGAGGTGTCGCGTGATACTCTCCCGAACCCCGGCGTCATCATCAACGACCAGAATGGTCTCGCCAGACCCCATCGCGCCTTCAGCAGGGAACTGCATCGTCGCCGGCCGGCGTGCGTCGCTCGTCGCGTCGTCGTGCAGCGCGGGCAGCCAGATTTCGAAGGTCGCGCCGTGACCCACCGTGCTTTCGACCGCAATGGCCCCACCATGCTCGCGAACAATCCCGTGCGAAACCGCGAGGCCCAGTCCTGTCCCGGAGGCCAATCCCTTCGTCGTGAAGAACGGCTCGAAAAGTCGCTCGCGCACGGCGGCCTCGATGCCGCGACCGTTATCGCGCACGCCAAGCCACACGTAGTCACCGGCGCCAAGCCTCACACCGCCCACCAGATCGCCCGTAGCGCGCTGACGATGCTCAAGGCGAAGCCAGACCTCGCCACCATCGGGCATCGCATCGCGCGCGTTGACTACAAGATTGATCAAGACCTGTTCGAGCTGTGCGCTATCGCCGCGAACGCGGGGCAGTATGTCTGGCACCTGGACGTGAAGCTGCACGCGCTCGCCGACCAGGGCATCGAGACTTCGTTGGAGCGTGGTCACGAGCGGGCCGATGGCGACCGGCTCGTGTTTCGTCTGCTGACGCCGCGCAAATTGCAGCAATTGGCGCACAATCGCCGTAATGCGTTCGCCGGCGCGGCGGACTTGCTCAAGGTCGTTGAGCAGCGCGGGTTGAGTGCTTGCGCTGAGTGTCGCCAGTTCTGTGAATCCGAGCACGCTGGTCATGCCATTGTTGATTTCGTGAGCGACGCCGCCAGCAAGACGGCCAAGTCCTTCAAGCTTCTGCGATTCGACCAGAGCGCGCTGTAACCGCTCTCGCTCCGTCAGTTCGCCGGCCAGCTGCGCCGTGCGTTCGGCGACCCGGCTCTCCAGCGAGTCGCGCGCTGCCTCAAGCTCGGCGGTTCGTGCGGCCACTTCAGACGCCAGTACCTGGCCCCGACGCTCGAGTGCGATGCGACGCGCACGGGTCGCAAGGAGGACGCCACCACCGGTCGCAAGGAGCAACATCGGCAAGAACCATGGTCGCTCGCGCAGGCGGAGGTTCACCTCAAGGACCACGGCTGCCGGAGTCGCACTCCACTCCCCATCTTCGGTCGCCGCGCGGGCTTCAAACCGATAGCCGCCGCCGCGGAGCGGTCCGAACGAAACCATACGTCGCAGGCCCGCGTCGAGCCAAGCGGTGTCGACGCCGACAAGGCGATACTGCAATCGCACTTCCGTTGGCCGCAAGGCGCCCGGTGTCGCGATAGCGAATTCAATGCGGCCTACGCCTGACGGAAGTGACAGCTCACGCTGCGTCGAGACAGGCCTGCCATCGACAAGCACCGATTCAATGACGATCGGCGGCGGCGTGGTGTCCGCGGCGACGGCCCGCGGATCGATGCGTACGACGCCCTCCGCGTTCGGTGCATACAGTGATCCGTAGCGGTCGCGCGCGAGGCGACTCTGGAAGTCGCCTCGAAATGAGCCGGCCGGAAGTCCATCGGTCTGGTCAAAGCTTCTGATGCGAACGCGAGCGGGGTGTCCCGTGGCAGCCGCCTCGAGGTCCGCAAGCGCGACCCGCACAAGCCCGTAGGTCCAGCTGATCCAGAGAGACCCGTCATTGTCAGCACCGAGTCCAAGAATCTCGCGCTTGAGGCGAGGGTCGAGTAAGCCGAGCGCGCGAATCGTATCGCGATGAAGCACGTAGAGGCCAGAGTCGCGGGTGCCGATCCACGTAAATGCACCGCGTGGAAGAATTGCCTGCACCGTACTGCTGGTGAGACCATGGCGCGCGTCATATCGCCGAGACGTGTTTCCGTCGAGCACGGTCAGCCACGGTCGCCCAAAATACAGTCGGCCGGCTGAGTCCTGCGCGATTTGTCTGGGACGCGTACCGAGCGGCAGCCCAAGCGCGCTGTTCATCGGACGCAAGAAGCCATCGGCAAGCCGATACAGTCCACTATCTGCAGAAATCCAGAGGGTGTTGCTGTCACGGTGAATTCCGAGGAATGCACCAACCGGAGGCCCCTGCCACGGAATCGCCGAGCGGCGGTCGTCGGCATCGACGCGCACCACGGAGCGACCACCGGCAGCAACGAGCATCGCATCGCCCGACGCAACAATCGGCACCGACAATTTGTCCGGGCCCGATGCAAAAACGCGGGAGAAGCCTGTCCCGGCAAACCGATACACCGTCCCATCGCCCAGCGCGGCCCACAGCGCGCCAGTATTCGAGAGCTGTGCCAGCCACACCGGGCTATCGGGTAAACCGTTGCGCAGCGTCGTGAACGCGGAGCGTTGGTACCGCTCCAGGCCGCCGCCTGTGCCAGCCCACACGACCCCGCTCGCATCAGCGAAGATGGCCCAGGTCTCAAGAGCCCCGTTGCTCATCGCGTGCAGCCGCACGCCGTCGAAGAGCAGCGTGCCGCCTGTTTCCGTGCCAAGCCAGAGCGCGCCATCAGCAGAGCGTTCGAGTGCCCAGACGGGACGCGGTCTTCCGCGGACCACCGTCGAAATTTCCCCAACCACTCGAGGGGTGCCGGTGGCGTCGAACTGAATTCGCGTCGCGCCGCGCTGCGTGCCGAGCCACATATGGTCCGGTCCGTCGGGCAGCGCGGCGAACACACGACCGCGAATACCGAGGCGAGCGGCGACATCGACCAGGGAGTCGCCCACGAGGAAGCCCAACACCCCTCGACCGGCCAGCCAGATGCGACCACGTTGGTCCTCGGTCGCAAGGTATAGAAACCCTTTCGCGCCAGGGACGGGCGAGAACCGCTGTCCGTCGCCAACGAATGCGCCCCGCTCCGTGGCCACCCAGATGGCGCCACGCCGGTCTTCGAACGTGGACCACACGTCCACCGCGGGGATCTGCGTCGAGTCGATCCGATGAACGCCTGCCTCATCGCGCACGGCAAGCCCGCCGCCCGTTGCGAGCCAGAGCCGCTCGCGAGAATCGCGACGCACCTGGTTGATCCACGGGGATGGCAGCGCCGGCGTGTTCCCCGGCTCGTACAAAGTGAATGACAGCCCGTCATACCGCACAAGACCGCGACGCGTCCCGAGCCAGAAGTACCCGTTCGATGAGCGCGTCACCGAATTGACCTGCGACTCCGGAAGACCGTCGCGCCGATCGATCATGCGGCGCACATATGTGCCCGTTTTCGGCCCAGCCTCGGTCGGCTGACCAGAAACGGGAACGGACATTCCACACAGCAGGCAGGCGGTGCGCGCGAGTGCGCGCATCGTACCACGGCGCAGGCGCGCGACGGCAGCACCAGCGTCGTCACTTGACATAACGTGACATGACAAAGACTTCAACACCTACAAGGCACGCCAACGCGAGGCTATGCCAGAACACATACCGCAAGATCTCGCCCTCTTGTCCTCGCTGTTGCGTGGCGACGCCGGCCACCACGATACTCTGCGCGTCGATCATCTTGCCCATCACACCACCGGAACTGTTGGCAGCCGCCGCGAGGAGTGGCGACACACCAACCTGCGTTGCCGAAATCTGCTGCAGGTTCCCAAAGAGCACGTTCGACGACGTGTCGCTGCCGGTCAGTGCGACACCCAGCCAACCAAGCAGCGGTGAGAAAAAAGCGAACAGCACTCCCGTCTGCGCAAAGGCCAGTCCCATCGTCGCATCAAGTCCGCCATAGCGCGTCACGAAACCCAACGCCATCATGGCCGCAATCGTGACCAGTGAGGCGCGCACCTTGACCACGGTGTCCCAATAGGCGCGCGCCAGCGCGCGCGGTCCAAGTCCAAGGAGTGCACCTGACAGCAGTCCGGTCAACAAGAGCGCGGTGCCACTGGCGGACAGCCAGTTGAGCGTGAAGATCGCGTCTTCCGCCTTCGCGGCAGAGACAACGGGAGGCGCGCGCAAGACCGCCTGATGCAGCAAGGGAATAGGAAACGTCACGACCGACACGTGGTTGAACCACGCCTTCACGGCGGGCAATCCCCATGTGAACAGCAACACGGATAAAATCGCCCACGGCATCCATCCGCGCAGGACCTGATTCGCCGAGTACCACGGTGCAGGGCCGGCGGTGTGCGTGCCGTCATCGGCGAATCGCCAGATCGTGCGCGGTTGCCAGACGCGAAGCAACAGCAGCAGCGAGACGATAGACGTCAGCGACGCCCCAATGTCTACCAGCGTAGGACCATAGTGATTGCTGATGAAAAATTGCATGACACCAAAACTTGTGCCAGCAACAAGACACGCGGGCCAGACCTCCCGCACTGACTTCCAGCCCGCCATCACCCAGATCAGCCAGAACGGAATGATCGCGGCGAAGAGTGGAAGTTGACGACCAACCATCGCGCTCAAATCGTTGAGCGGGAGGTGCGTGACGCCGGCCAACGCGATGATCGGTGTCCCCAATGCGCCGAAGGCCACCGGGGCGGTGTTGCCGATGAGCGAAAGACCGGCGGCGTGCAGCGGCGTAAATCCAAGTCCGATCAGCATGGCCGCAGAGATCGCCACCGGTGTACCAAACCCGGCAGCCCCTTCCACAAACGCGCCAAAACAAAACGCGATGAGCAACGCCTGGATGCGCCGATCCTCGGCGATCTCCACCACCGAATGGCGAACCGCGTCGAAGGCGCCGGTCTGCACAGTGATGGTGTAGACGAAGATCGCATTGAGCACGATCCACCCTATCGGGAACAGTCCATACAGCGCTCCGTTGCCTGCTGCCGCGATGGCCAGCGGCAGAGGCATCCCGAAGACGAGGATCGCTACGCCGATGGCCGCAGCGAGGCCGGCCACCGCCGCCAGGTGCGCGCGAACCTTCCCGAAAGCGAGAAGGCCCAAAAGGACGACAATAGGCAGAGCGGCGACCGCAGCCGAACCGAGTAAACTGCCGAGCGGGACGTAGCTCTGCGACCACGTGGTAGGCATGTCGACAATCTGGCGCACAAACCGAACAACCGCATCACTCAGAACATACGAGGTCGGCTCACCGGGACATGGTCACAGGCGTTCACACGGCGACGATGTCGCCCTCACGCGCGCTCCGCACGCGCATTCCAGCGCCAGCCGATGCGACAATCGCCTGGCACCGCTCCACGATGTCGTCGACGCTCGCATCGTCGCGATCGGGATGATGATGCGTAAGTAAGAGCGTGCCCGTGCCACAGGTCATCGCAAACCGTGTCGCCTCTTCGGCGGACGAATGCCCCCATCCGCGATGCGCCGGGAGTTCCTCGTCTGTGTACGTCGCATCGTGCACCAGCAGCGGGATCCCGTGCAACGCGTCTCGAAGCGACGCACGCCACGCGAGCAGTGCTGGCGTGTCGCTCCACAGCGCGAGCTCATTGTCGGGCGCGTACGCCATCACAGGACCGTGCGCATCATCGACGCGTAAGACGGCGGCGCCTCCGGGATGACAGGCGGGTAGCGCCTGCACCACGCATTCGCCGTCCAGTGCGAACACTGAAGACGATCCCTCCTCGCCGAACGTGTCAACGCAAAAGGCTTCGTCCAACCCTTCAATGGTCGGAAAGAGTGGCGCGGTGAGCTGCTGTTGCACCAACGCCCGCAGCTCCGTCGCGGCCACGGTCGGGCAGACGATGCGTACGGTATGCGTGGCGGCGACGCGCGATACAAAATGCGCCAACCCCATCAGGTGGTCGCTGTGCCGATGGGTGAGCAGAATCGTAAGCTCCTCGCGAGCGACGCCCGACGCGAGACCATTAATGTCGGCTGAGACGGAAGGCCACCGGCTCAGGCCCAGCGCACGTAATCCCGATCCGGCGTCGAGGATCACACGTGCGCCTCGCGCCAGCCGCACTTCCACGCACGACGTATTGCCGCCATAGCGCAGCGTCGTTGGCCCTGGTACCGGACACGTGCCACGTACGCCCCAGACGTGGAGCGTTGCGCGCGCAGAACTTGGCATTGGTGTTCTAGCGTGCTTAAAGCTGCGGGCGGGAGCGCGCCTCGAGTGCACGGCGGCCGACAATCGTCACGACACGCCGCGTCACCGAGATCATGCCACGTTCCTGAAACTCGGCCATCGCGCGTGAGACGGTTTCGCGGCTCGCGCCAATCATCTGTCCGATGGTTTGGTGCGTCAGCTGCCTCACCAAGGTCGCTGGCTCGCCTGGCGTCGCATGTTCCAGCAGGACCTTGGCCACGCGGCCCGGAACGTCGAGCAACACCAAGCTGCCGATCGTGCCATCGGCTTGTCGCAGACGGCGCGAGAGCTCGATCATCAGCCCCCACGCGACGGTGGGCGACTGCTCAACCTTGCGACGAAAATCAGCCCGCCGAAGCACCAACAGGCTTGACGCGTGCGTCGAAACCACGTGCGCCGAGCGCGGGCGTCCATCGATCAACGACAGCTCGCCAAAATGCTCACCAACGCCGAGCACGTTGAGAATCACCTCGCGTCCATCTTCACCGATCAGCACCACCTTGACCTCACCAGAGCGGACCACGAACAACGCGTCGCCTGGATCACCCTCACTGACAATCACCGCGCCCTTCGCAAACCGCTGTTCGCGCGTGAGCTCGGCAAACGCCCGCACCGCCGTACGGTCGAGTTCCCGAAAGAGCGGTACCGTCGCGAGAAAGTCCGTGACGCGTTCAAGCGACACGCTCATGTTGGGAGGCGTGAAGCGAAGTGGAGTCATGCCGAAGGTTACCATGCAAGGGGCTTCTTGAAGGGCCGACGGCCCCCACGAGAATACGCCAAACTACGTTGGGCCGCGCCAAAAGTCCTTATAAACGAAAGCTACTCTGTTTCGGCCGCAGCGCGCGGATCACGGGGAGCACCAGAAGCGCTGCCGTCCATCGCCAACCGTCACCATGGGTTAGTTTTGAGGCATCCGAAGGCCGGTCGTGAGGCGACTGGTGCCAGGTCTCAGATACCGCGATGCGTCCAACGTATGACGCAGGCCGGCGGCCTTGCCGTGACCAGTATCACCCTCTTTGATCACTCCTGATGCTGAATCATCTTCGAGAGCGCACGGCCGAGGCGCTGAATCGCGCAACCGAAGTCGAGCAATTGCTGGCGGATCCCGAAACGGTCAAAGACGCGCCGCGTCTTGCGGCGCTTGGCCGCGAGCACCATCGGCTGGCCGAGGTCGTCACCAAGGCACATCGTCTGGCCAAGGCCGAGGCCGAACTCGCCGACGCCCGGGAGATGGCGCAAGGCGATGACGCCGACTTCGTCGCGGAGGCGCGTCTTGAGGTCGAGCGACTGGTCGCCGAGGTCGCGGAGATCGAGCGTGCCCTGCTGCCTCTCCTGGTTCCGCCCGACCCACTGGATGACCGCCCGGCCATCTTCGAAATACGCGCCGGCACTGGTGGCGATGAGGCGGCGCTCTTTGCCGCCGACTTGCTGCGCATGTACACCCGGTTCATCGAACGCCGCGGATGGAAAATCGAAGGCATCTCACACTCCGATGCGGCACTCGGTGGCATCAAAGAAGCAATTTTCAAAGTGCGCGGCGACGGGGCCTTCGGCATGCTGCGCTGGGAGTCCGGTGTACATCGCGTGCAACGCGTCCCGGCGACGGAGAATCAGGGGCGCATTCACACTTCTGCCGCCACGGTGGCCGTGTTGCCCGAAGCCGAGGAAGTTGACGTCCGTATCGAAGACAAGGATCTGCGCATTGACGTCTTTCGCTCGTCCGGCCCGGGCGGCCAGAGTGTCAACACCACCGACTCGGCGGTGCGCATCACGCACCTTCCCACAGGGCTTGTGGTCTCGCAGCAGGATCAGAAATCGCAGCTGCAGAACAAAGCAAAAGGCATGGAGGTGTTGCGTGCGCGTTTGCTGGATCTGCGGTTGTCTGAGCAGGAATCGGAACGTTCCCGGATGCGCAAATCACAGGTATCCACCGGTGACCGCTCGGCAAAAATCCGCACCTATAATTTTCCGCAAGGACGCGTGACCGATCATCGCGTGCAGATGGATCGATTTGATATCGATCGCGTGATGGGTGGTGATCTGGCACCATTTCTTGAAGCGCTGTCGCTGGCCAACGCCGAAGAGAAGCTTGGCGACTGATCTGCGCAGTGAGGTCCGCGCGATCGCGCAGCAGTTGGCCGCGTCCTTGTGTCTGGAGCCGGAGGTACGCATGGATGCGGTGCGTGAGGCTCGTGTGCTTGCGTCGGCGGTGCTGGACTGCAATCCCGGGGAGCTGTCAGCCCAACTTGGCCGGACGCCCACACCCGACGAGCGGATCCGTCTTGCAGCTGCCGTCGTACGACGCGTGCGTGGCGAGCCGCTGGCCTACGCTGTGGGAGCCGCCGCCTTTCGCCACCTGGTGCTGAAGGTCGACGCCCGCGTGCTGATTCCGCGTCCTGAGACGGAGGTGGTGGTCGACGAGGCCTTGCGGCTTACGGCGGGCTCATCGGGAGGCCTGGCGGTGGACATTGGCACGGGGTCGGGCGCGATCGCTCTCGCGCTGGCCACCGAGGGCAGATTTGATCGAGTCGCCGCCAGTGATGTGTCGGCGGACGCGTTGACCGTGGCCCGGGAGAACGGCGCACGTCTTCAGGCGCGGACGCCGGTCGACTTTTTGATGGGCGCCGATTTTGCACCATTCACGGGCGTCCGCGCCCGTGTCATTGTATCCAATCCACCCTACATTGCGTACAGCGAAGCACCACTGCTTCCGCGCAGTGTCCGCGACTGGGAGCCGGCGACGGCGCTCTATGCCGCTGACGGAGGGATGGCCCGGTACGAGGTGCTGCTCCGCGACGGCATGGACTATCTGGAGCCGGATGGGTGGCTGGTGCTGGAAGTCGATGCTACGCGAGCGCCGCAGATCGCGACCCGAGCGCGTGAGCGCGCCTGGCGGCACGTGCGGCTGATTCACGATTTGTCCGGACGCGACCGCGTCCTGATCGCGCAATGCGACGGCGTCGCATCGCGCTAGGTATGACTGCACGTCCCCGTAACCCCGGACCAGAGGACCGGTATATGCTCGAAGACAAAGCGAAAGACCTTGGCCGCACGATCGGTCAGAGCGATGAATACAAGGCGGTGAAGCGTTCCAGCGAAGCGCTCAATGCCGATCGCGACGCAAGCACCGTGTTGCGACAGATGGAGACGATTCGCACCGACGCCCAGACGATGATCGATCGGGGCGAAGAACCGACGGCCGAGATGGAGCAACAGCTCGACGCGTTGCTGCAGCAAGTCCAGGTCAACCCATCATACCAACGGGCGATTTCCGCGCAAGAAAACTTTGACAAGCTCATGTTGCGCGTGAATCAGTGGATTGCCGACGGGATTCGCGCTGGCGCGACCAGTTCCATCATTCTGGGCTGAACGAGAGATCGGGTCGCGACCATGCAACACAATTTGGCGGCGCGTCGGGGCCTCTTTCTCGTGCTCGAGGGCGGCGAAGGTGTGGGGAAGACCACACAGTGGCAGCGGCTTGCCGACGCGCTTCGCCTCCGTCAGCATGATGTGATGGCCTTGCGCGAGCCGGGCGGCACGCCGACGGGTGATGAAGTCCGCCGGATCTTGCTCGACCCAGCGTCCGACCTGACGGCGGAGAGCGAAGCGCTGCTCTTCGCGGCGTCGCGCGCGCAACTGGTGCGCGCGGTGATCGCTCCAGCGCTGGCGCGGGGAACGATCGTCCTGGTGGACCGATTTCTGCTCTCGACCTACGCGTATCAGGGGGCTGGACGGGGGATCTCGGTGGAGTCGCTACGGGCCACGAACCTTCTCGCCACGGGAGGCGTTGTTCCCGATGCCACGTTGTTGCTGACTATGCCACTGGGCGACTCATTGTCACGTATGCATGCCCGAGGCGCGGTGGATCGCATGGAACGAGAGGGCATCGAGTTCCATACCCGCGTACACCGTGCGTTCGCGGACGCCAGCGGGCTCGACTGGCAGCTGCGTCACCCTGAGGTTGGTCCGGTGTACCAAATTGAGGGCTTGGGAAGTCCCGAAGACGTCACGGCACGCTGTCTTCAACAGCTGTCCGCACATTTCCCTACGCGATTTGCAGGAGTCGTCGATGGCTGAGGAGCTGCCTGAAACACCGCGCCCCGTGCGCCGACGGTCGAGGGCGGTATTGGCCGTCGGCCTGTTCGTCGGGCTGCTCTCGCTCGGTGGGTGGTGGGTGGGGCACGATCTCGCCCCATCGTCTTTGGTGTCCACGTCGACGCCTCGTCGGGCGGCTGGCGGCGCGCGCCTGTTCGATCAGGTGCTGAGCGCGGTCGCCATGCGCTACGTCGATTCGCTGGACGCCAACACGATCTACGACAAGGCGGTGACCGGCTTACTCCGCGAACTCAAGGATCCCTACACCACGTTTCTTGCCCAAAATCGTTTGCAACGCTTGAACGAACAGATGAGTGGCACGTATGTCGGCGTCGGCCTGCAAATGGATATCCGCGACGGATGGCCAACGGTGATTGAGCCGGTTGCTGGCGGTCCATCGCTGCGGGCCGGTGTGGTGGCCGGTGACCGGTTGGTAAAGGTTGGTGGCGACTCGACTAAGGGGTGGACGCGCGAGGAAGCGTCGAAAGCCCTGCGTGGACCGCCAGGCTCCAAGGTGACCTTCGATATCGAACGGGGCGATCGGCGGCTCAGGATCGTCGTGCAGCGCGATGAAGTGCACATGCGCGCCGTCACGCGAGTGACGTTGCTGCCAAGCATGGTGGGTTACGTGGATGTGAATGTCTTCAACCAATCCACCGCTGAAGAACTGCAGCTGGCGGTTGACTCGTTGATTCTGCAGGGCGCGCGCAGCCTGGTCCTGGATCTGCGCGGGAACCCGGGTGGTCTGTTAGAGCAGGGCGTCGGGGTTTCCGAACTCTTCCTCGACCGAGGGCAGGGTATCGTGCAGTTGCGCGGCCGCCCTGGGCAAGCACCACAGATGATCAGCGATACGTTCCCGCAACGATGGCCCACTATGCCGATCGCAGTGCTCGTCGACAAGGGGAGCGCGAGCGCTTCGGAAATTGTCGCGGGCGCACTGCAGGATCATGATCGTGCGCTCGTGGTTGGCATGACCTCGTACGGAAAGGGCAGTGCGCAGAACGTGTATCCGCTGGCTTCTGGTGGCGCGCTTCGACTCACCACGGCGCGGTGGTACACGCCTGCCGGTCGCAGCATCAGCAAACCGCGACCGCGTGATGCCGACGACCTGGACACCGAGGCAGGCGTTGCGCTGCCGAGCGACACGCTGCGGCCCACCTTTCGTACCGACGCGGGCCGCACGGTGCTTGGTGGCGGCGGCATCACACCTGATGTGGTGGTCGGCGACTCGCTGACGCCCACCCCGGTGCAGCAGCTGGCGCGGGCAATGGGACAACATCTGGCGGATTATCGAGACGCACTTGCCGCGCAAGCCGCGCTCGGCAAGACGAAGATGAAATCTCCAGGTGATCCGGTGACGCCCGAGATGCTGAATGGCGTCTACCAGCGGCTCGTCGCGAAAAAGGTAGCGCCCGATCGAAAGATCTTTGACAACGCGTCGCTCTGGATCGCGCGCTCGTTGGGCTACGAGATGACGCGCGTAGCGTTCGGGCCCGAAGCGGAGTTCCTCCGGCGCGCCGAAGATGACGTCGTCATTCAACGCGCCTCTCGTACGCTGCAACGCGCGACGCAGCCAAGGCAAGTGTTTACCGAGGTCGTCGCTCCGACCCAGCGCTAGCTCCCGGGGATCTTGGTCACAACCTTCACACCCTTCGGCGGCGTGAATACGAACGCATTCTTCGCCAGGGTGGCATTGGGCACCCACGAAGTGAGTGAGATCGTACGATCAATCCCCTGGCCGTCGATGACCTGAATACGCAGAGGGCGCGGTTCCTTGTCATCAAGCCACAGCGTCGCGCGCTGAAAGGGCACCACCCCTTCGGTGCGAGGGACCAGCACCACGCGGCGTGTCGTCCGTCCGTCGAGCACGATGGCTTCGCCGCCGGTGATCGTGAAGGTCCGCTTGGGTGCGTCAAGCAGCTGTCCCAGCAAATCGGCGACGACGGCGCCATCAGCATCGGCGGGTAACTTCATGACCTGTCCAGGTGCACTACTCGGCAAATAGACCCAGAGTGATCTGCCGTCGCCGACGATGCGATCACCGACCGGATCGGTGAACGTGATGCTGACGTTATTGGGCTTGCGCTGTAGGAACACGCCGCGCGAGGTAGCCGTTTTGCCGAGTAGCGCGTTGACGATCTTCTGTTCGAACTGCGCTTCGAGGGTGCTCTGCGCCGCCCACGCTTTGGTCACGCGCTCGAAGGCCGCATCTGCTGCCGGCTGCGCCGCCGCGGAGGCTGATGCAACGCCAATGAAGGCCACACAGGCCGTCGCGCTGCGGATCAGGCGAACGGCAGGATCTGTCGCCGGAGTGCGCTCAGCTGTCGCAATGCGCTGGTCATGCCGTGAGTTGTGCATGCTGTCCGATACCCGACGCCTCAACCAAGGTGCCATGGTGGGGACGCTCAGGCGTGTTCTGGTGGCGCCGCGATCTTCCGGTCAATCGCGTTCGCGATCTTGCGTAGTTCCTGCACCAGCTGCACGAACTGCTCCGGATAGAGTGACTGTGCACCATCCGATAGCGCCTTGTCCGGTGTCGGATGCACTTCGACCAGGATGCCATCGGCGCCGGCGGCGACAGCGGCACGGGCCATCGGCGTGACTTTGTCACGCAGGCCGGTACCATGGCTCGGGTCTGCCACAATCGGCAGGTGTGAGAGCTTGTGGACCACCGGTATCGCCGTCAGATCAAACAGATTGCGCGTTGCCGAGTCGAACGTCCGCACGCCTCGTTCACACAGAATGACGTTCGGATTGCCCTCGGCAAGAATGTACTCGGCGCTCAGCAACAAATCGTTGATCGTGGCCGCCATCCCCCGCTTCAACAACACGGGCTTGCCGATCTTTCCCACGTGCCGAAGCAACGAATAATTCTGCATGTTGCGCGCGCCGATCTGAATGCAATCCGCATACTCGGCCACCAGGTCGGCGCCTGATTCATCCATCGCTTCGGTCACGATGGCGAGTCCGGTTTCCTGTCTCGCCATGGCAAGTAATTCGAGACCGCGCTTGCCCATCCCTTGAAAGGCGTAAGGCGACGAGCGCGGTTTGAAGGCGCCTCCGCGCAACGCCGTCGCACCGGCCGCGCGAACCGCCCGCGCCGCACTCATGATTTGCTCCTCGCTTTCCACCGAACACGGTCCGGCGAAGATCACGACGTCGTCACCGCCCACGCGCACGCCGGGCGCGATCTCGACGATCGTGTTCTCGGTCTTCCATTCGCGTGCCGCTTGACGATACGGTTTTTGCACGATGAGCACGCTGGCGACGCCAGGCAGCCCCTCGATGTACGACCAGTCGACTTTGGCATCGTCGCCAAGCAGACCAATTGCCGTGCGTACCTCGCCCGGCAACGGCAGCGGCTTGAAGCCCTGGCGTACAATTTCCTCGCAGACACGTTCAATGTCTGTGCTACTCGCGTTGGGCTGCATTACAACCAGCATGTCACGTCCTCAGATGTCAGATGTCGATGGACCAGCCGTCGGTCGCCAGGACCACCGGACCAGCATACCGTTCCGCGACTTCGCGCACGATGTCCACGTGCTCGACTGGCGGATAAAAGTGCGTTAACACCAATCGCTTCGCGTTGGCGCGGGCCGCCACCGCGGCGGCTTGTCGCGGGGTGAGGTGCTCGCGAACGGCCATGCTGTCGGGCAGCGAACACTCGGCGAGCAGCAGGTCGCAGCCTGTCGCCCAATCGCCCAGCGCGTCGGTGTACCCGGTATCGCCGGTGTACACGAGATGCGTCGACCCGTCGCGAACGGAATATGCCACGCTTTCGGCCGTGTGTGGTACCGGCACCGACTCCAGTCGCACCGTGTCGGAGAGGTGAACGATCTCGTCCGACGCCAGTTCCCGAATCGTGAACGGGAATCCGGGCGCCAACATCCATGGCCCGTAGATGACGGCGAGGCGTTCAAACAGTTGGCCGGTCCCAGCGGGCCCGTACAGCGTCACGGGTGTCGTGCGCGCGGGAAGCTGTCCCCATCGCCAGGCCATGATCAACATCACCAAATCACCGATGTGGTCTGCGTGAAAGTGCGTGATCGCCACATGCGTGATCGATTGCCACGCGACGCCAAGCGCCGCCATGCGCTGGACGGTCCCGGCGCCGCAGTCGAGGAGTAACGACACCGAACCGCTCTCGACCACCTGCGCGGACGCGGAACGGGTGGGATGTGGTGCGGCGGTGCCGGTGCCAACCGTGGTGAGTCGCATGCGTTGGAGTGTCAGCGTCCGAGGAAGAGGATGCGTCGAAAGGTCGGCGCCGCGCGACCCGCCTGGAAGCGAAGCAAATAGACGCCGGCGGCGACCGTACGGCCGTCGTTGCCAGTGCCGTCCCAGACGAATCGATTGTCGCAGTTGCTTCCCGTTCCGGGAGCACCCTGTCCATACCGTCCGGCGACAAAATCACGCTGCCCGTCAAATCCGGGAATCAGCGTACGCACCAGATTACCGCGCAGGTCTGTCACGTCGAGCGCGATGCGCGCACCGGGCTCGGCGACATCAAACCACACGCAGGTCGCGAACGCCGTCGGTGAAGGGAACGGGTTTGGGAAGTTCTGATACAGCAACGTTCGCGCCGGCAGCATCGGATCACTCACCAAAAACGTTGCGATGCTGTGTGCCACGAACGACGGCCCACTGGCCAGTGTGGCGCGCACGCTCCAACGGTATGAGGTGTTGGTCTGCAGGTCGGTGGCGGCACGGTACGTCGTGTCTAGGAGACCAGAGATGCCCTGTTCCGGCCGACCGGCGCTGGTGATTTCAACGTCGTACCTCCAGCGACCCGCGAGCGGCGTGACCGCAGCACTCCGCCACACGAACAATGGACGTCGAAACTCCTCGGAGTTGCCTTGCGGAGAATTGGGTGAGATCAGCGTGACCCACGACGGAACCAGCCTCGGTCCTCCAATGAGAGACTCGGCCGCAAGACCGCTCGCGTTCTCGACACGCGCCTTCCAGAATACGGTCGCGTCACTGGTCAGCGGTCGTGTGACCTGAATGGCAACGGTCGTATCGCTGGTCACCAGAATCGAGTCGACGAGCACGCCGGTGACGAAGTCAGGTGACGTGCCGACCTGCAGTCGAACGACCAGCGGCCGCAACGGTCCAAATCCCACGGCCACGAGCGAGAACGCGGGGGTGATGGACGGCAACGGCGATCCAGGCGGCGCGTCCAGCACCACCGACTGCGCGGTCAGCGGTGCGCACCAAGCACTGAGCGCAATCCACGCGACCACACAGCGCGCGCGCCTCACTCGTCAAGAACCAGGTCACTGCCGACACCTGCTTCCCGTGGGCGGTCCGTCTCGTCGATCGCGCCTTCGTCGGGCGCGTCTGTAGTCTGCGAGTCCACCGGCGACTCATCGAGCGTCTTGCCGCCTCGCAACCGTACCGCGACGATCGAAGACACGCCAGGCTCCTGCATCGTGACACCGTACACGGCGTCCGCGGCCTCCGTGGTCGTACGCGGGTTGTGCGTGATGACAATGAACTGCGTCCGCGACTTGAACTGGTTCAGCATATTCACGAAGCGCCCGATGTTCTGATCGTCCAGTGGGGCATCGACTTCGTCCAGCAAACAGAACGGGCTGGGCTTGGTCAGGAAGATGCCAAAGAGCAGCGACAGCGCCACCAGCGCGCGTTCGCCACTGGAGAGCAGGTGAATACGCTGGGTCTTCTTACCGCGCGGCGACGCGTGAATCTCGATGTCACAGTCGAGCGGCGCGTCCGGATTCTCCAAACGCAAATCGCATTCGCCACCGCCAAACAACGTGAGGAAGATCTGCCGGAAGTTTTCGCGCACCTGCGAGAACGTAGCGAGAAACAGCTCTCGCGCTGTGCTGTCGATCTCACGAATGGCCTGATGCAACGATTGTTTTGCGGCAACCAAATCATTGCGCTGGCTGGTCAGGAACTCCAGTCGACGCTGTTCCTCTTCGTGCTCCTCGATCGCCAACGGATTCACGGGACCAAGCTCGTCAAGCGACGCGCGTAGGGTGTGTGCCTCGCTCCGCAGCAGCTCCGTCTCGAGGTCAAGCTCTTCAAATCCACCAAGCAGATCCTCGAGCGACCGCCGCCATTCGGTCTCAAGCCGCTGGCGAATGGCTTCACGTTTTCCTGACAACTCGGTGTGACGCAGTTTGGCCGCGTGCAGCTGTTCGGCCAGCGCCGTGGATCGCCGCCGCGCTTCGTCCAGCTGTGCCTCTGCCGCGTCAAGCGCAACGGTGGCGGCCGCGACGGCCACCTCGGCGCCAGCCAGTCGTCCGACGGCATCGGTAAGTGAGCGCTGTTCGGTGTCCAGTTCCGTACGCCAGGACGCCAGTCGCGTGGCGAGTTCCTGATCCGCTTCCGACAGCGTCGATAACTCAAGCGCCAGCGATTCCATGCGCGCCGCAGCAGTGGAATCTTCTTCGAGCAATCGCTTTTCACGGTCGATGGCGACGGACAACCGCGCTTGTGCTTGCGCCTGCGCGACCTGCCACGTCGCGCGCGCCTCACGCGACAACTCCTGCTCCTTTTCGGCATCCGACATCTGCGTGCGCGCGTCGGCGATCTCGGTATCGGCTTCACCGGCGCGTGCCGACAGGGCCGTGACCTGTTCGGCCAGCTGCCGCGTGCGCGTGTCCAATTCGCCCAAACGCGTCACCAGGCGTTCGGCCAGCGCCGTCGACTGCTGCACTTCGCGGTCGGCCCGTTCGCGGCGCCTCGAGACTTCCGTCTGGACTTCATCAGCACGTCGCGCTTCCTGTTGTGCGCGATTGGATGCATCGACCGCGGCCTGCTGCGCGCGCTCGGCTTCACCAAGCGCCAGTCGCGCCGCCTCTGCGGCCAACAGGGCGGCATCGCGCGTGCCATCCGCCTTCGTGAGATCGGCCTCAAGTCTCGTCAGCTCGGCACGACGCTGGAGTGGTCCAGGTCCTGTATTCGTGCCGGGCAGAAAGACGGCGCCGCGATCGTCAACGAATGCTTCGCCGCCATCAAGTGCCCGTACTTTCCCGAGTAAGGCACGCACCCAGCGTCCCGCCGGCCCGCTCGACTGCACACTGTCCGAGAGCGCATCAGCCTCCGTGGTGAGCTCGGCGACCACGTCGAGCGGGAGCAAGAGCAGCGGACCCGGTTGCGTCTCGCTATGCCACTGCCGCACGGCACGCGCCGCATCACCGTCGCGCACCACGATGGCGTGCATCGTTGCACCGAGATACCGCTCCACGAGCTTCGCCGCTTCGCCGTCGGCGGTCAGGAAGTCGGTGAGTGGCCCAAGCACGGCGCCGTCGCCGAAGCGCGCGCGTTCTTTCAACAACTTCGCCGCCGAGGGCGCCAGCCCGACGCGCTCACGTTCAAGCGCCTCGAGTGCATTACGCCGTCCTTCAAGCGCGGTGCGCGCCTCAACCGCGGCGGCGAGCGCGCTGCGACTCTCTGCATCGGCAATCCGCGCCGTCGATGCCGCCAACCGCGCCCCTTCCAACGCGAGTTGCGCGTCGCGCGCATTCAGTTTGGTGACCTTGATTTGTTCCGCGGCAGCGAGCAGTTCCCGCTCAGCCGACGTCAGTGCATCGGCGAGCTGCTGCCGCTCGATGTCCAGCGCCTCGCGGCGCTGCAATGTCTCGGCGTGCTCGCGGCCCGCTCCTTCACGATCCAACTCCAACCGCCGCGCCTGATCGCGATGCTCACGCACCTGGCGTTCAAGCTGCTCGAGCACCGCCCGCGCGCGTTGCACCGTCTCGCGCGTGTGCTGCTCGGCGGCAACACGCTCTTCCAACGCTTCGCCTGCCTCCTGCAACTCGCGCTGCAGGGTGGTCTTGTCGGTTGCCGCGCGCTCACGATCGTCGCGCAGTCGTTTGCCAAACGCCTCGTTCTCCCGACGCTCCTCTTCGGCCCGCTCGCGCCGCTGTACCGTGCTCCGCTGACGCTCTTCGGCGACCGCGAGCTCGCGCTCCAGCGTCTGTGTTCGCTCGCGTTGTGCGGCAGCCAATCGCGCCAGCTCGACACGGCTCACTTCGGCCGTGGCCCGCGCCGCATGCGACGTCTCGCGAGCCTGTTCAGCGTCGTGGATCTGCTCATCGGCCTCCGGCACCCCGGCGGCCAGATCGACCAGTTGTCCGTCAAGGGCGCCGAGCTCATCGCGCCACGCCGCCATCTCGCGAGTGGCGAGTGACAGCTCGACGGTGAAGCGGCGCGACATCAGTTCTGCGTGCCGCTCCGCGCGCCGTCGCTGCCGCGACAGCGAACGGACCTGGCTTTGCACTTCGTTGATGAGGTCGTCGAGACGCGCCAGGTCGACTGTGGTTTCGTCAAGTCGACGCTCCGCGCTGCGGCGTCGGTCCCGATAGAGGCCGACGCCCGCGGCTTCCTCGAACAGTTCGCGGCGATCATCCGGTCGATCGGAGAGCAACGCATCGATCATGCGGCTTTCGATCACGACGCCAGAGTCGGCGCCCAATCCGGTCCCGCGGACGAGATCCTGAATATCGCGAAGGCGGCAGGGCGCGCGGTTGAGCAGGTACTCGCTCTCGCCAGACCGCAGCAACCGTCGGGTCAGCACGACTTCCTTGAACGGAACCGGCAACTCGCCGTCGTTGTTCTCGAAATGCAGCGAGACTTCCGCCATGTTGACCGCCTTGCGGGCCGTCGACCCGTGGAAGATCACGTCCTCCATCTTTGCACCGCGCATCGCACGCGCCCGCTGCTCACCCAACACCCAACGGACCGCGTCGGACACGTTGGATTTGCCACTGCCGTTGGGGCCCACGATTGCCGTCACGCCGCGTTCAAACACGAACTCCGTGTGATCGGCAAACGCCTTGAATCCATGTATTTCGAGCTTCGACAACCGCACTAGTACCCTCTCCCTGTTCGATAAGCCAGTACGGGCGTCAGGCCGAGTACTCGCAAGGAATCCGCCAGCGTGCCCGCCTGAGACGGCGACTCAAACGCTCCGGTGTACAACGTTGCTGTCCCATCACTTTGCTGTAACGCATACGCGTGAATGCCTTGGCGTGCATACTCGGCCACTCGCGCGTCGACGTCTGCGAGCTTCAGCCCGCCGACAAGCCGGAGCCCGAACGGCACACTCGTCACGTTCCCACCACTGATCACTTTGCTGGCTCGCAACTTTGTCAGCAGTGTCGTCGCGCCCTCACGGTTTGCTGACGCGCCAATAAACACGCGGTACCACTCCGCGCCGTCGAGCACGACGGTGGAAATCGCGAGCGCGGGAAGTGCCTTCATCCGCTCGTCGGTCATCGCCTGGCTTTGGCTGTTCGCCGAGGTGTAAAAAATTGCATAACGTGCGGCCGTTGCGGAATCGCCGGGGTTGGCGACCGTCAACGTCGTTGTGTCTGGTGCTGCGCGCGACGCGGTCGTGTCGGCGCTATCCGCGGGACTGACGGGGGCCGTGCTCAATCCCGGAGTGGGTGCGCTGTCCATGGGAGTTGGCGCCACCAGCATCGCGGTCGAATCGGCCGACGCTGGCGCGAACCACGCGGCGATCGGCGCCGGCAGCAACGGAAGGATCCTGGACCAGGATGCACCAATCGCAATGGCGACCGCAAACAGCGCCACGACGCCGGCCATGAGTTTGCGCTGCTTACCGTCGCTGGTCTCGGTCGCGGCTTGACGCGCGCGCGCGACCTGCGCTTCCGGTGGTGCCGGCGGCGGCGGTGGGGCCGGAGGGGCTGGCGGAACAATGATCGAGATACCACTGGGCGTTGGAAAGCGCGTGTCGCCGACCGGCATGACCGCCCCAACATACGAGCACAACTCGGCAAACCCAGGCGTTCCCGGGACGGCAACAATCAGCAAAAGCGCACCAACTTGCTCGAATCCGGCCGCAAGTCGACGCCAGCGTTCGTTGGCATAGACCGCTTCATGCGCCACGGCCTCCGTCCCACTCGGCATCAGAAAAACACTGCCCGCGGCGTTGACCTGTCGCGCAATCCGATTCAACGAGACACCGTACAAAAAACTGTCGGCGATGCCATGCGGATCGTCGCTGCGGTTCAATGCCTCGAGGACCGGTGATTCGCCGATCAGATCGGCAATCGCCACGCGCCGACGCGTGCCCTGCACGCGGGCGATGCCAATCGCCGTTTGTGCCGCGGCGTGTGTATCCGTGCCCGCAATGACGGCGGCGCAGACGGTGTCGAAAAGTGGTGCGAGCTGCTGTCCTTCGTTCTCCCAGGAATCAGGAGAGGACGCCGGCAAACCGGTCATGGAACTCCCTCAAAAATCCAATAGCTCTGTCCAGACGCTTTGCCGATCTGTTCGGTTTCGGCGCGCGACTCAAATGGACCCAGTACCACGCGGTAGAGGGTCTCGCCGTTGCGTTCCGCAGAGGTGACACGCGGCGTCGTTCCGTTGATGCGCAGACGCAGGGCCACGGTTCGTGCAGCTCGCTCTGTGGGTACGGCCGCGAATGATATCGTGAACCGGCTACGCGCGCTGCCCACAACGCCCGCAATCATGGGCGCATCCGACAAGGATCCCGGCTGGGACATCGAGGTGCTGATCGCTGCGCGCGAACCGGTGGCGACCGCAGTCGTGTCCCGAACCGTATCGCGTCCAGGCTCGGTCGGTGCACTGCTGTCGCGTGGAGCCGACCGCCGGAACTCCACCGGCGCATCGAGTCCCTTGGCGCGAGGGCGGAACCCATTCCAGCGCAAGGCGAGCCAGAAATCGGTCGCGCCATTCGTGATCGTCCGACGATCGCGCAGACTCGCGGCATCGGCCAGTACCACGTCCTTGTCGTGCGCGAGCGCAATCGCGCCGTCGGCGAACACCAAGGGAAGGTCGGCACGCCACTCCGATCGCACCGTCCCAATAACCTCGTCGTTCGCCAGACTCACGACGTACACAGAGTCGCCGCCACCGCGCGCCAGAAGCAGTCGGCCCAAAGGATCCATGCGCAGCTCGAGCGGCGCGCCTGGCAACGTGATGCGACCGCTCACGCGTTCCTGAAAACGATCGACGATCCGCAAGCTCCGGTCTCCCGTCAGTGCCACGAAGAGACGGTCGCCGCTTGGCGTTGCGGCCAGCGCACGCACGGGGGCACCGACCGGTAAATCAAGGGCGATCTGCATGTCGCGCGTGCGCACGGCGATCACCGATTCATTGACGCTGAAGAATACGCGGTCACCGACGCTCCCTGCGGTCGACAAGAGCGTTGCGGCACTCGCCGACACGCTGCCGGCAATGGGTATCGACAGGCTATCAATAATCGCCTTTCCGGGCGGTCGCACGCGCCACAGCACGACCCGGTCCGGCTCAGCCACGGCACCAATCAGGGACCCGTCGGCTTGGGCAAAGAGCGCCGACAGCGGTTGCGGGGGGCGCAACGTCCATGAGTCGCCACCGCTCGCCGTAAAGCGGGTCACCTCGCCTGACGCCGTCAGCGCATAGATGGCCGAGCCGTCCGTCGAGGACACGGCGTGCAGCAGCGAGTCACGGCTTCGCGACACCGCGCCGAGGCGGAGATCGATCCTCACGGCCGAGCCTCGCTGATCGACGCCGGCCAGATAGCCATCTTCTACGCCAAAAGCGACAATCTCTTGAAGGGCGGGCGCGCGTGACCCGGACTTCCACAGCGCCTTGTCGAGAGCTGGATAGCCAAAAGCGGTCACCGTTCCCCCGTTCCGCGGAACGCGCAGAACGACAGGATCCGGACCACCGGGAATACTGGGAGAGGCGCCTGCTCCGGAGGGGCGGGACGAGCGATCAGAACAGCCGCACGCGAGAGCCAGGAGCGCCGACACGAAGAGCGTGCGCACGGTGGTAAACTACCCCTCTGCCGCAAGAGCGGGGAGGGGTCCTCCCCGCTGAATTCATTCGCAGACCGCGCGCGGCTCGCTCGCGACAACCGCCGGCGGCATCAGGCACCACTGAGGAATCGCTAGTAGCTGGCGCCGAAAAACCACGTGCCGAACGGCTTCTGATTCGGACGATTCATCGGGACCGCATAGTCCCAGCGAATGATCGCGATGTTGAACAAGTTCAGGCGAATGCCAAACCCGTAGCTCTGCAACAGCGCGCGCTGTCTGGTGAAGTCGTAGCTCGCGGGTTCCTTGACGAGCACCGACTGGCCTGCCGACCACGCGACCCCGGCGTCGTAGAAGAGCAGACCGTCGAGCGGCGGCAAGGCGATCGACTGCCCGTTCCCCAATCGACGTACCAGCGGGAATCGCAACTCCGCGTTCGCAAAGGCCACGCGGCTGCCAATCGTCTCGACCGAGTTGCACTGCGAAGTGTTCGACGTGGGGAGCCCACTGCACTGGACCGACCCAAAATCGTCGCGATTGTACCCACGAATAAAATCCGGACGCGCGATCCACTTCGGAAAACGGCTCTCGTCGCGGCCCATCGTGATATTCCCCACAAGACGGGTGGCCAGCGTGATGTAGTTGAACAACACCGGTGTGTAGTGACGCGCGTCAACGACATAGTCGTTGCGTCTCCACGTGCCAAAGCTTGGCTCGACCTGCAGTCGCGCCCGCGTGCCCGAGATCGGACCGTTATAGCTGTTCAGCGTGTTGTCCGTGACCCACGCCAGAAAAGGCGAATAATTGTTCGCGGACCCCACGTTCCGTGTATCACCGCGCTGGTACTGGCCGGCAACACCGAAATTGTAATCGACCTGGCGAAAGACGGAGAAGATCTGTTGGTCGATGTTCTGGAAACGTGCGCCGAGTTCGAAACGCGTGAACCGATTCATCGGGTACAACCCGGAAAAAAACACATCGCGAAAGACCAGGCGCACGGTCTCTTGTGTCTGGATCGTCTGGTTGTTGCCGAGGTCCTGTTCCGTCGCGTTGGCGAACAGATAGATTGGCGTCTGCGAGATGCCGGTCGAGTACTGCAGCCGTGACCCTAGGCTGGTGTACCCCACGTACACCTGCGCGTCGGCCAGCTGCCCATTCAGTGAGCCGGCCAGCGCCAGTCGATGATCGCCGAGCAGGTCGCTGAGAATAATGGTGGTACTGCCGTAGGTGCCCTGTCCAAACCCGTTGCCGCCGCCTTGGAATCCGATGGAGGGTTGCGCCACGTACTCCGGCGTGAAGCGCACCTTGTAGCGCCCGTCACGGAAGCGCGTCGTGTCGGGAAGATTGAAATCGAAACTGTCCATCATGGCACGCACGGTGATTGTCTCCGCAGTGCGTGCGACGAGGCTGACGGGCAACTCGCTCGACACACGAGCGCGGTTGTTCTGCGGCCGATAGAACGACTGACGGGCGACGATGCTGTCGCGTACGCTGCCGGCTCGTAAGTGCGCGGTGACGCTCGCCGCTGTTGGTGCCACGACCGGTGTAATCGGCCCTGCCGTCATCACCGTCCCACCGGGAGCGCCGCCCGCCGCCACTACCACCGTTTCGCGGAACGGCTCCTTTTTCAGCCCGCGCGGATTCTTCATGGTCCAGATCGCGTACTCGCCCTTTTCGTAATACACGAAGGCTAACACGTCGGCCGTACGGGCCCACGAGATGGCGGGCGAAATCTCAGCGACGGCGTTGATCGACCCGGCGACGTTCGTGAGCTGGTAATGCTCCTTCGCCGCAAAGTCGTACAGAAACAGATTCGACGTACCCGTACGATCGCTGAGGAACGCAATCGACCGTCCGTCCGGCGCCCACTGCGGGTTGATGTTGAGTCCGGCCTGTTGTGGGATGACCGTGACCTCGCTCGTGGCGAGATCCAACAATGACACACGCAACCGCCCGATCTTGAGGATCTCGAAATCGCTGTCCGGACCGCGCTCGCTGATGAACGCGATCGTTTTCCCGTCGGGTGACCACTGCGGCTGCAGGTCGCTATACCAGTCTTTCGTGATACGCTGCGCGCCCGGCGCATCCAGCGACACGATATACAAATCACTCGTCCCCTGCGTCGTCCCGCTAAACACGATGCGACGCCCGTCTGGTGAGAAACTGGGACTCAGCACCTGATCCAATTTCAGGTCGAAGTCTTTGACAACCTTGCGCGACGCCACGTTCAACACGTACAAGACGTCACGACCGCCGCGCTGACCGGTAAAGGCCAGCAGCTTGCCGTCGGGTGAGAACGAAGGCTGCGAATAGATGTAGCGCAGTTGCTCGAAGTCCGGATTGTTCGTGGACTTCACGAGGCGCGACAACCGCTTGCCCGTGACGGCGTCAGCCAGATACAAGTCGGGATATATTTCCCCCTTCAGCAAATTGCCGTACGCGACGTAGCTGATGTACTTGCCGTCGGCCGATAAGGCAGGCGCCACAAACAGGCTGGCAATACTCTTGGCGCGCCGTTGCGAGAGCAGCGGCTCGGCAAACGCGCGAGGGCGATCCAGCTGCGCGATCAGCGGCAGATACTTGGACTGCATCGCTTGCGTCCACTCGGCGCTCAGCTCGTCGAGCCCCAGACCGATCTCGCGACGAAAGGCACGATCAACGCCGAGTGACGGGACGGCGTTCATCACCTCACCAATGACTTCGTCCCCCCACCGCGCACCGACGTATTGCCACACCGACAATCCGAAGCGATACGGAAAGTACTTGTCGGGCCGTTCCGTCATCTGCAGGATTGAAGGCAACGTGCCATTCACCACGCCGTCGCGCACCCAGGCGTCCGTCCAAGGGTGCTTCTCACCGATCGAGAAGTACTCGGCCAACCCTTCAATAAACCAGAGCGGCGGATTCACCTGCGCCAGATTCTGCAGGCCGGCGCCGGCCCGGCCGCGTGAAAAAATGTCGAACTGAAATACGTGCACCATTTCGTGCTGGAGCACGTGCTCGAATGCGGCCCAGTCTCCCGAGAAAAACTGCGCCATACGTTGACGCAGCGCATCCGTCACACCGCCGGTGCCTTCACCGTTGTCGCCGAACACATTGCTTTGCGCGAAATCCCCCGACGACCCAAACAGGAGCACGGGTTTTTTCTCGCGAAACTGGTGCGACATCAACCGCGAGAGGCGCGCGTACGAGCGCTCGGCCATCCGCGCCGCGTCGGGCGCAACGTCGCTGATCTCAGGATAGTAGTGCACGAGGAAGTGCTCAGTCTCGATGACCCGCCACTTGAGCTTGTCGTACTGCACTTGATTCTGGCCGAAATACCCTTGGGCGCCCAGCGGCGAACCGACGGCGCACAGCAGCGCCGTCGTGGCAATGGCCATTCGTGTGCCCATGCGGGCGATGCGTTGCGCAGTCGAAATCACCGAACTTCCCTCCCGGATGTGCCCTCGAACAACTCCGTCTGCCTATCGCGCAGATGGTGCGGCCGCAGTCGCGGCCGTGGAGTGTTCGGAACTCTGACCATCGGTTTCAAGTGGAAGACGCTTTGCGTCGCCCCACAGGCGTTCCAACTGATAGTACTGTCGAAGGGTCGGGTGAAACACATGGACCACACAATTCATGTAGTCCAGGAGCGCCCACCGGCCTTGCGTCAGGCCTTCCGTCATAGTGGTAGACACCCCAGCCGCCTTTAACCCTGTCTGGACATGATCTGCTACGGCGCGAACATGGGTGTCGGATGTGCCACTGGCAATAACAAAGAAGTCGGTCATATCCGTCACTCCTCGCAGATCGAGGACCACGATGTCGGTGGCCTTCATATCGGCGGCGAGAGCGGCGGCTTGGCGTGCTATGGGTTCGCCTGGATTGGCGGTGCGTGCGGACATCGAAGAGACGAAGAGGGAGACCGGCTGGAAAGCCGATTGTATCGCGGTACCCAACGGACTCTGAAAGGTTGCGTGGCGGGCGTCACGATGACAGGGGGAACACGAAAACCGAGGGGCACACTGTATGCGCCCCCCGGCTTCAGACTACGGTGGAGACGGTCTTACTGCTTGATAATCCAGACCTTGATCTCTGGCTTCACGTCAGCGTGCAGGCGGATGCCCACGCGGTACACGCCAAGCGCCTTGATCGGCTCGTTGAGTTCGATTTGGCGCTTTTCGATCTTGTAGCCCTGCGCCTCGAGTTGATGCGCGATATCGGCCGTGGTGACGGAGCCGAACAGTTTGCCTTCCTCACCCACCCGGGCGGAGAAGGTCACGGACACCTCAGCCAGCTTGTCCGCAATGGTTTGGGCGGCGGCTATCCGCTCGTTTTCGAGCGCTTCCAGCCGCCCCTTTTCCTGGGCGATGCGCTTGCGGTTCCCCTCGGTCGCCGCGAAGGCAAAGCCGCGAGGGATGAGAAAGTTGCGAGCGAAACCGGACGACACGGTGACGATGTCACCAGGGTGCCCAAGTTTGTCGACGGCGTTACGAAGAATGACTTCCATGAGAAACTCCAGGTCAGCGGAGCGAGTTCGGTCGGTGCAAGGTGGCACCGGCTCGAAAATCGCGCCAAGTATCGCCGAGTCCCAGCACGAACGTGAGCGCAAGCGCGAGCGCGAGCACAACGGTCGGGCCGAGGAGCGGAACCAGAATCACCAATACGAGCGGTACCAGTGCCGCTACGCGATCAGGGATCCACCACGTCAATACGCCAGCCCCACGAAGCGCATACAGCGTACCGAAAAAACACAAACAGTTGGCGCCGACGGCGCGCCACTCCACAAAGGTTGGCAGCAGCACCAACGTTGCCCCGACGACCAGCCCCCATACCAGCTGATCGTTGAAGCGGAGGTCGCGGAGCGCCCCAAGCGGAGGCCCCAAACGAACACGCGACAAACGATGGTAGGCGGCCCAACCCAGTGCGAGGGCAAGGAGCGATTCCAACGCCAACAACGCGGGCGCCAGCATCAGCAGCGGACCACGCGCCACAAGACTTCCTGTCGATCCGCCCGAACCCGGATCGCCTAACGTTCCCAACGTCTGCACCAACTGATCGGCCCGAGCAGCAGACGCCGGCATCTTGCCGGCGAAGGTGCGCCAGGCGGTCGACTCTGTGCGCCTGCGCCACGTGTCCATCGACTCTGCCGTCCGTCGCTGGTACTCGCGGCCGAACATCCGGGCCGCATCATCAAACGCGCCGCCGCTGCTCGCCTGTGTCGAGAGCCCTACTATAGTGACGAGCGTGGCGATTCCCGTTGCCGCGAGCGCACGACCCAGAAATGGCTTCGTGCGAGTTGCGATACAGAGGAGTCCAAATGCCGCACCGAGACTGATCGACCACCCGCGCAGAAACGCTCCGTACCCATTGAAAGGCAGTGGCAACCGCCAGAGCATCCACCCGGCCATCAACAGCCATACCACGGCCACAAACAGTCGCCCGCCAGCCCACCAGCCCACCAATGCACCGGCAGCGATCGCTACCAGGACCAGCACGGCGAACTGTTCGATCGGCAGCAAGAGACGAACCGTGCCACTGAGGAGCGCGAGTGAGGGCGTCCATTGCGGCGCGGCGGTGACACACACCATGAGCACCAACGACAACACGAACCAGCGCCACCCACGTTCCTGCGGCGCAGGTGCTGTCGCCGTCGCGACGGTGTCCGACGCGACGACTCCACCCATACTATGCAGTCTGTCCTTTGACATACGGCAACAAGGCCAGGAATCGCGCCTTTTTCACGGCGCGAGACAATTGCCGCTGGTGACGTGCGTCGACACCACTGAGACGGCTTGGCAGGATCTTGCCGTAGTCGGTGATGAAGCGCGCGAGCAAACGATCGTCCTTGTAGTCGACGTAGCGGATGCCTGCTTCGGTCACGGGGCAGGGCTTCTTTTGGCGGCGCATCAGTTATTCCTCGTCGTCATCGTCATCGTCAGACAGGCGGCGGCGCGATGCCAGCTCTTCGTCGCTCAACTTCGGAGCGCCGAGCTCGTGCTCGTGCAGCGTGATCATGTAGCGGATGACGGTGCCATCCAGCTTGAGCGAACGTTCGAATTCCGGGAGTACCTTGGGGTCGATCGTGAAGTGCGCGATCACGTAGTATCCGTTCTCGTGGCGTCCGATCTTGTACGCCAACGCGCGACGGCCCCAGTGTTCATACTCGACCGGTTCGGTCGTCTCGAGCAGCGCGTGATGCTTCTCGAGCTTCTCGACAATGGCTGCATCTTCGAGCGCAGTTTCGATGATGTATACAGCCTCATAACGCCGCGTTGGATTGCGGCGGATCTTCAGTTTTGCCACTCGGCTTTCTCCCTGTGGACTGAGGTGCCCCCCGCGCGGCCGGAAGCGGGGGGAGGGGTGCCCGGACCGAATGCCCGGAAAGACCAGCCATAGAAGATAGGCAGACGGGCTGACAAATGGAAGTCGTCGCCAGCCGGCCGCCGCTCAGGCCCGTCACATGGCGCCACGCGCTGACGTGTACGGCTGTCGGGCCCCTAATTCGGGGCGCGAACCCCGGCACCGCCATAGTTGCGATTCCCCCCGATGACGGGCCCATTCACGCCGACGCCATAGTCGTTGTTCACCGCGCTGATGAATTGCTTGATACTGCCCGGAAACGGCGTCGTTCTCGCGTTCCGTCCAAAGGGGTCCGAGTACCACACGGTCGGCCCGCCTTCGTTGCGCAGGTTGTTGTTGTTGATGTCAATCTGACGTCTGACCCCGTTGAACCCTGAGCGCGAGTCGTCGTACGGAATGCTGAGGAGGCCACCCGTCGGCGACACGGAGGCGATGCCGCTGCACTCGCTGCCGCGCGCTTTCCGCTCGCCGATCTCCATGGCGCAGACGGCCACCGGGCGCCCCACCAACCCGGGCATCGCCGGATCGAAAAACCGACTGGGCCGAAACACCTGAAAGTAGGGGTCGAAGTTGGCCAACTGTTTGCCGTCTGCCGTCCGAATCTGGTTGGACGTCTCCCAACTCTCGTGCAGCGAGCCAAAATCAGACTGCTGCCCGCTACTCACCAGGAGCCGCGACATGATGCACGCGGCATCGGGAACGCGGCGGTGCCCACCGCCCGCGGGAGCGTTCGGTGGCGACGCGACGCCCGCCTGCACGGTGCCGCCGCAACTGCTCTGAAACTCACCCGGTCGACCAATCGCGCTCATCATGGTCACATGAAGTTCCGTACGATCGCTACAGCGGATGTGGTACATGATCTCGTGTAAATTGTTGGTAAACGCGTCTTTGGAATGCGTGCCTTGATGCAGTTTCGTAAGGACGTCACAGGTCACCTCCAAGGCCGACCCGGCGTTGCCGGAGACTCTGATGCGCACGTCGTTTTCCCATTCCACCTTATGGCCTACGTGGTCTTCGTGACGTTGCATCCCCAAATTGGCGGCGTCCAGCTGCTCGTTGGCATAGCCGAACGGGAGATCACCGATGTCACGATACAGACTGGATCCGTGAGGGTCGCGACCGTGCTCGTGCCCAAAACTGCAACCCGTCAGCGGATCGGTCGGGGGATGCCACGTCGGGTATTTCTTGCTGTCTGCCCCGAGCGTACCAAATCGATTGTGCACCGCAGGCGAGCACGTGTCGCCATTGCTCGGGGTCCAGATCCCAAACGCCCGCGCCGGTGCAGCGGCGGCGAGGTCTTGCTCCGACACGCCCACCGGTGACACCTCCCCGCTGCATGCGGTCAGCACGGCGAAGCTGGTGGCGTAGGCCACTCGGGTCAGGGTCTGCATCAGCGGTACCAGGAGAGGGCGAGTGCGCTACGCAGGTAGCCCATGCGCGCGTTGTCGGTGATGGCATTGCCGGTACGGTCGCTGTTCAAGCGGCCGCCGGTCGAGCCGATGGCGGTGAGCGACGGCGTCAGATTCACGCCGCCCAGTCGCCAATCGTATCCCACCGCCATGGAGAGCGAGGGTGACCGTGTGGAGAAGGCGACCTGGCCGTCGTTCACTTCGAAGCTGGCCACGCCGAGCCCACCATGCAGAAACAGCTTGGACCCGCGCACCGGGTACGAACGGGCGATGAGATAGGTCCCTCGCGCGATGCGATCCACGCCGCCGCCGATCACATCGAGCCAGGCGAACGTTTCAGCGCCAATCAAGAAGCGCGGCGTGACCCGAATGCCGAGCGTGCCCTGAAAAGAGTACGCTTTGGAGGCCTCGTTGGCACACGTGGCGCAATCGAGTCCGGCGCGCCCTTGGCCCACGCCGACCGAGCCCCAGAGACCATGGGTGTCTGCGGCACGTCGTAACGCGGCGCCAATCGTCGGTTCAGCGGACGGTGGTGCGGGCGGCGGCGCATTGTCCCGTCGCGCCGTGTGCGTTGGCGGTGTCGTCGCGGCGCCGGTTGCGGCACTCGCTGTCGTCGTGGATTGCGCTGATGCCATGACGGGCGTGTTCGAAACCGCGCAGCACAGCGCGGCGCCACGCCACGCAGCGCGTGCGATCGCTCGTGTTGCAACGGCAGCTAGAAACAGAAAGGGCACGGTGAACCTCACGAGAGAGTGAATGTTCGGGAAGGGTGCGCCCACTGAAGCGGTCGTGCACCGTCACGACGCGAACGGACGCGCAGAACGTGCGGCGTCGCGCCCTCCATATGACAGTCGCCATGCGCGGCGACTCGCATTCGGTGATGCCCATCACGCCAATCCATTGCTTGCCTTTCCGATGCGCGCGGTGCAGATCACAGTGCATGTGCGGACGCTATGGCCTGGGACACCCGGCGCGACTGGCCACGGTACCGTGGGGTGCGACACTTCCCATGTTCGCGGCGCGATTCAACATCGCGCCATCGTCTGACGTGGTTATGGTGCGCCAAACCACGCAAGGGCGCGACGCACTCCTCGCGCGATGGGGGCTCGTGCCCTATTGGGCGAGTGACCCATCAATAGGCCACCGCTTAGCCAACGCGCGCGGCGACACGGTTGCCAGCAAGCCGGCATTTCGCGACGCGTTTGCACAACGCCGTGCGCTGCTCCCGGCCGACCTGTTCTACGAATGGCAGTCGATCGCCGGACAGAAGACCAAACAGCCGTGGTGTATTCGGCGGCCGGACAACGAACCATTCGCCTTCGGTGCGATCTGGGAGCAATGGACGCCGCGCAACGCGCTCGCGAACAGTTCACTCATCAGTTGCGCGATCATCACGACCGAGCCCAACGACGTCACGCGACCGATTCACGACCGCATGCCGGTGATACTCGACTCCACTGACTTTGACGCATGGCTTGACCCGCGTACGCCGGTGGCCGTCGCGCAGTCACTCGTGCGCCCCTACGCAGACCTCCTCGAGGCGTACCGCGTCAGCACTCGGGTGAACGCACCGCGGAACGATGATGCAGAATGCTGCGCGCCGCAGGCTCCGTAAGCCTGCCTCACGGCAACGGTGCTACTTGCTACTGCCGCGTAGGTACAGGTTGAGCGACCCGATGCTGAGCTTCGATTTCATTTGCACCATCATGCGGCGATCGTCATCGGTGATCCACACCTCCGCTTTACCGTTCTCGCTAAAGATGCCTTTGGTCTTGAACGTCGGCTGAAGCACCACGGTCACGAACGTCCCGGCAGGCACCTTGATCGTCTCCCGACGCAGCACCTTGATCGTCACTGGGTTGGACGCGGGATTGAAGTAGCGGGAGAACGAATACTCCTTCCCCACTTGGAGCGGGATCGTGCGCACGAAGTAGAGGAACGATCCGTCATCGAGCGGTGCGGCGACGGTGGGTTGTTCGGGCTTGTCGTTCTCTTGATAGGTGCCGCGCTCGTTGAAGAACTCGTAGCGGCGTTTGCGCTCGTAGCTCCCTTGATCGATATCCTGATGGAAGCGCCGTGAGGTCAGGGTGACCACGTCAAACCAGGATTCGTAACTGTCGTTCACACGATACAGCGGAATACCGCCCTTGATGCGGAACACCGTGTGCCACGTGGTGACGCCGCGTACGTCGACCAGATCGCGCACTTCCATGCTGCCGCTGCCGACCTTAATCGATCCGAATCGCACTTCGTAGTCGAGCTTTTCACCCACGCTGAACGGGACCAGCGCCGCATTGGCGGGCAGCCGCGGCGCACTGCCCGCCTGAGCCGCCGGCGCGGCGCTCGCCTGAGCGTCTGTGGCCGCCTGGGCGGAGACCTGAGATGCAAGCAGGGTCGCGACGGTCGCGGCACCCAGTAAACCGCGGCGGGGGAAAACCCGAGAAAGCCAAGTCATGTAAGCTCTTACCCCAGTCGGCGCGAAAAGCTCACGCACGCGGACCGTCGTTACACGTTAAAGAGGAAGTGCAGGACATCGCCGTCTTTGACGACGTACTCCTTGCCTTCCGATCGGAGCGCGCCTTTCGTCCGCGCGTTCTTCGCCCCCTGATGCACGACGAAGTCGTCGAACGCGATCGTCTCGGCGCGAATGAAGCCCTTTTCAAAGTCCGTGTGAATGACGCCGGCTGCCATTGGAGCCGTGTCCCCCCGATGGATGGTCCACGCACGCACTTCCTGCACACCGGCCGTGAAGTACGTCTGCAGACCCAGCAGGTGGTACCCAGCCTGGATCAACCGATCGAGCCCAGCCGATTCGATACCCAGCGACTCCAGAAACTCCACCCGTTCCTCCGGTGGCAACTCGGCCAGTTCGGCTTCGATCTTGGCCGACAACGGGACGATCTCTGCATGTTCGCCAGCGATCGCGACACGCAGCGCCTTGAGATATGGACCTTCCTCCCCGGACAATTCGGCGTCGGTCACGTTGGCGGCATACAGCACCGGCTTCGCCGTCAACAACTGGAGTCCGGCAAGGCTTGCCAACGCGCTTGGGTCGAGACCGGCGCGCCAAAGCGGCTTGCCATCGGACAACGCGGCGAACGCGGCCTCCAGCCCAGGCAGTTCGGCGACCGCCTCCTTGTCATTCGACTTGGCCGCACGCTTGACCTTATCCAACCGCTTCTCAACAGTCGCAAGATCGCTGAGCGCCAGTTCGAGCTCAATAATCTCTTTATCGCGCACCGGATCGGGCGATCCCATCACGTGAGTGACATCAGGATCATCGAAGCACCGAATGACATGCACGATCGCGTCGGTTTCGCGAATATTCTGCAGGAACTTGTTGCCGAGCCCCTCGCCCTGCGAAGCGCCCTTCACGAGACCGGCGATGTCCACAAACTCCACGACGGCCGGCACCACGCGCTTGGGCTGCACGATGTCCGCCAGCGCTTTCAGCCGGAAGTCCGGCACTTCCACCATTCCCACGTTCGGGTCGACGGTGCAGAAGGGATAGTTCGCCGCTTCCGCTTTTGCCGACGTGAGCGCGTTGAACAGGGTCGACTTACCGACGTTGGGGAGACCGACGATACCGAGACGGAGCAAGACAGTAGGGAGTAGGGGGTAGTGAGTCGGGAGTACTGACTTGCAGTAGGGAGTACTTTCGCGGCAGTAGGGAGTACTTTCGCGGCAGTAGGGAGTACTTTCGCGGCAGTAGGGAGTACTTTCGTGGCAGTAGGGAGTACTTTCGTGGCAGTAGGGAGTACTTTCGCGGCAGTAGGGAGTACTTTCGTGGCAGTAGGGAGTGCTTTCGTGGGAGTCGGGAGTACTTCTTCATGCAGTAGGGAGTACTTTCTGGCACTGCGGGGAAATGTAGTGGGTCGCGGGGCTGTGGTAACGCGATTGTGTCGACCCGTAACTAGCCTGGGGGATGAAAAAACACATCATCCACGACTTCACCAGGTTGGCCGTGTGGGAGCGCGCGCAGCAGCTGGCTGCCGACATCTCGAAGATCGCGACGGCCGCCGCGTGGCGTGATTCCGCGGGGTTACGGAATCAGATTCGCGACTCCTCGCAATCAACTGGCGCCAATGTCGCCGAGGGCGCGCGGGCGGGCGGGCCTGTCCAATTCGCCCGTTTCCTGGGGATCGCTATCGCGTCCGCGTCCGAAACGCAAAACCACCTCGCCTTCGCCCGCCGGATCGACTTGCTCAACGAGGAGCAGTACTCAGCGCTGGACCGCGAAAACACGCAGATACTGAGGATGCTGATCGGATTGCAGAGAAGACAAAGGGAGCAGTGAGTAGGGAGTACTTAGTACTTCGTACTGAGTACTGAACTGCAGTACTCAGTACTTTTTCCCGCAGTACTCAGTACTCCCATGCAGTAGGAAGTACTCCCTACTGCAGTAAAAAGTACTCCCTACTGCAGTAAAAAGTACTCGCTACTGCAGTAAGAAGTACTCAGTACTGCACGTCTGTACTCAGTACTCAGTACCAAGTACTCCCTACTGTAAAAACCATGGCGCCAACACCAAACTCACCACGCTCATAAGCTTGATGAGAATGTTCATGGCCGGGCCGCTGGTATCCTTGAACGGGTCGCCGACGGTGTCGCCGACGACGGCCGCTTTGTGCGCATCAGATCCTTTGCCGCCCATGATGCCGCCTTCGATCATCTTCTTCGCGTTGTCCCACGCGCCGCCGGCGTTGGCCATGAACAGCGCCATCATCACACCCGTGACCGTGGCGCCAGCCAGCAAACCGCCGAGGGCTTTGACGCCAATGAATTTGCCGACGAGCACCGGCAACAGCACCGACACCACGCCGGGGAGAATCATCTCACGGATGGCGGCCTTCGTGGAGATTTCGACGCAACGCGCGGAGTCCGGTTTCACGCCTGGCTTGCCTTCGAGCAGGCCTGGGATTTCGCGGAACTGACGGCGGACTTCTTCCACCATGCCCTGCGCCGCGCGGCCCACGGCGGTCATCGTCTGGGCGCCGACAAAGAACGGCATCACGCCGCCCACGAACAAGCCGATCACGACCAATGGATCGATCAGGTTGAGCGAGGTCAGGTTGACGGCCGATGCGTACGCCGAGAAGAGCGCCAGCGCGGTCAGCGCGGCCGAGCCGATAGCAAAGCCTTTGCCGATCGCGGCCGTGGTATTGCCAAGCGCATCGAGACCATCGGTGATCTTGCGAACTTCAGGGCCGAGGTGGCTCATCTCGGCGATACCGCCCGCGTTATCCGAAATCGGGCCGTAGGCGTCTACCGACATCGTCACGCCGACCGTGGCCAACATGCCGACCGACGCGATGGCGATGCCGTACAAGCCGGCCGTTGAGTACGACACATAAATTGCCGCGCAGATCAACAGCACCGGCACGATGCAGCTTTCCATGCCGATCGCCAGGCCGGCAATGATGTTCGTCGCGGGTCCCGTCTTTGATGCCTCCGCGATGCGACGCACGGGGCCGGCCGCTGTGTAGTATTCCGTGACCAGACCAATCGAGATGCCGGACACGGTGCCTGCGACGACTGCCCAGAAGGGGCCGAGTGCGGGCAACAATTCACCCGTCTGACTGGTCATGTTGAGCGGGAACATCGTGGTCAGGAAGTACGCAAAGACCAAGAAGAGGCCGGCGGCGATGAACGTCACCAGCCGCAACGCGTTCGCCGGATCGCCCTTGGCCAGGATACGCATCGCGAAAATGCCAATCAGCGACGCGACCAATCCCGAACCAGTGTAGGCGACCGGCAGCAGCATCGCATCCATGCGATTCGCGTCGGGAATCAGCGTGCTGGTTGCTGCCAACGCCACCGTGGCGATGATGCCGCCAACGTAGCTCTCGAAGATATCCGCGCCGAGTCCTGCCACGTCGCCCACGTTGTCACCGACGTTGTCAGCGATGGTGGCGGGGTTTCGCGGATCGTCCTCTGGAATTCCCGCTTCTACTTTACCGACCAGGTCGGCGCCGACGTCGGCCGCCTTGGTGTAAATGCCGCCACCAACGCGCGCAAAGAGCGCAATCGAAGAGGCGCCCATCGCGAAGCCGGCAATGATCTCGGAGAACAGCTTGGCGTTCTCGGTGAGTTCGGTCTTACCGAGGAAGGCGAAGAGGATGGCGACGCCGACAAGGCCGAGCGATGCGACCGCGAGGCCCATGATCGAGCCGCCGCCGAAGGCGACGCGGAGCGCCGCTGCCTGACCCGAGGAGCGCGCGGCCTCAGCGGTACGTACGTTGGCGGCCGTCGCGCCTTGCATGCCAATCCAGCCGCAGGCGATCGACAACACTCCGCCAATGACGTACGCGATCGCCGTCTTGAGGCCGATCGCCCACGCGAGCAGACCGGCGACGATCAGCATGAAGGGCACGAGCACGACGTACTCAGCACGAAGAAAGGCCATCGCGCCAAGATGAATCTCGTTGGCCAGATCTTGCATGGCGGCCGTGCCTGCCGGCAATCGCTTCACGCCCGCAAAGGTCACGAACGTCACGATGATGCCAACGAGGCCCGCGACCAACGCGAGCATCGGAATATTCTCAAACATGAAGGAAGAGTCGGAGGAATCGCGGTGACGCGTTGCCAGCCCGCTTGGTACGGGGATGAATCAGGCCTGCGCCACGGGAGGGTGGAACCGTCCGCTAAGTTAGTCTCTCGTCGCCTTTCGCGCGATTCTTTGGTGAGCGGCTCTTCGATCGGGGCCGGTGCGAAGTCCGACGCGGGGTAGTAGCGTATCCGCATGACGCCATCCGAAGACAACGTGGTCCCCCCAAGCCGCCGCGAGTTCCTGCACCGCGTCGCGTGGGGCGTGACCGGTATCGCGGTTGCTACAGCGGGCTCGGCTCGCCTGGGCGCTCAGGCACAGGCGAACACGCAGGCCACGGGGAACCCCGCCACGGCGGAACGACCCAGGCCCTCGGCGGCCCAGCTTGCCTGGCAGCGCGACGAATTGGCGTTGTTTTTGCATTTCGGCGTCAACACCTTCAGCGATCGCGAATGGGGCGACGGGACGGAGTCGCCCACCTCGTTTACGCCCTCCCGACTCGACGCTCGGCAGTGGGCGCGCGCGGCCAAAGCCGCCGGTGCCAAGGCCATGATCCTGACTGCCAAACATCACGACGGCTTCTGTCTCTGGCCGACCGAGACAACGAGCCATTCGGTGCGCTCCAGCCTCTGGAAGCGCGGACAGGGAGACGTCGTACGCGAGTTCGTGAACGCGTGTCGTGCCGAAGGGCTCAAGGCGGGGCTGTATTGCTCGCCGTGGGATCGCAATCACAAAACGTACGGCGATTCGCCCCGCTACAACGACGTCTATATCGCGCAACTCACCGAGTTGCTGACGCGCTACGGGACCATCAACGAAGTGTGGTTTGATGGCGCAAATGGCGAGGGGCCTAACGGGAAACGACAGGTGTATGACTGGCCGCGGACGTGGGCGCTCGTGCGCACGCTGCAACCGAAGGCGGTCATGTTTTCCGACGCAGGCCCCGATGTGCGCTGGATTGGCAACGAGCGCGGCGTGGCGGGCGAAACCAACTGGAGCACCATTCGCCCAGAGGCCGTGCCGTATATTGGCGCCAGCGGTGACGACGTCATTCGGGCGCTGCAAGAGGGGCATGCCGACGGCAGCGTCTGGCGCCCCGGTGAGACCGATGTGTCGATCCGTCCGGGGTGGTTTTACCATCCGACGGAGGACACGAAGGTCAAGAGCGTCGATCAGCTGGTGGACTTGTACTTCACGAGCGTTGGCCGCAATAGCAAGCTGCTGCTCAACGTGCCGCCAACGCGCGACGGATTGCTGCATCCGACAGATGTGGCAAATCTTGCTGGGATGCGTGCGGCGCTCGACCAACGCTGGGCGGGGGTGATTGCGCACGCGTCTCAGGCATGGCGCGTAACCGGCCCGACCACTGCGGAATTGTCCGTGCGGTTCCGTGCGCCGCAGTCGGTTTCCACCATCGACCTGCGAGAAGACATCGCGCAGGGTCAGCGCGTGGCTCGATGGACTCTCTCCACGACCGACGGGAGCCCGCGAGAGTTGGCCAGCGGTACCACCATTGGCTATCGCCATCTCCGCCGCATCGCGCCGTCAGCGGTGACGTCGCTGACCGTGACGGTGGAGACCGTTGATGCGC
>Ga0105046_10000493_pt1 | contig 55135 bp, 40 predicted proteins | sample MAT03_FD_78385 | JGI IMG/M metagenome (GOLD analysis project Ga0105046, IMG submission 78385) | Freshwater microbial communities from Lake Fryxell liftoff mats and glacier meltwater in Antarctica - MAT-03 (megahit assembly) | ecosystem: Environmental > Aquatic > Freshwater > Ice > Liftoff... | reverse complement strand
GCCGTTGGCCCTTCAAACAGGCCGTTGGCCCTCACTAGGCCATTGGGCAAAGCAACTGGATCCCCGACAAAAACGCTCGGCGAAGACGCATTGCTGTTGGCGTTGGGCCTTGCCCTGGGCTACCTTGGTTTGCCGCGTTGGGACGCACAGCAAGAGCGCCAAAACTACATCAGGTCGACTCGCACCCCGTTCCGGCAGCCGGCACACGCGCACACAACCGCTAGACTGCGCGCCTCCTTTGCTGGTACCGCGACCGATGCTGAATCCGCAACAAGATGAGGCCGTGCGCTATCTGGATGGGCCGCTGCTGGTGCTGGCGGGTGCCGGTTCCGGCAAGACCAGCGTGATCACTCAGAAGATTGCGCATTTGGTGAAATCGGGTCTGTACGGCTTGAATGAAATCGCCGCGATCACCTTCACCAACAAGGCGGCGCGTGAAATGCGCGAACGCACGGCCAAGTTGCTCGGTCAGGGCAGCGAGGGCCTGACCGTGTCGACTTTTCATGCGCTGGGCATGCGTTTTTTGGAGATCGAACACGCTCAAGTTGGCTTGCGTCGGGGTTTTTCGATCCTTGGTGAAGATGACGCGCGTGCGTTGGTCAAGGATCTGGCGCCCAAAGGTGCCAGCAACGATGTGTTGGATCGCTGGCGGCAGTTGATTAGTCGCGCCAAGAATTCTTGCTTGAACCCCGAACAGGCCTTGGCGCGTTCACAAACCCCGCGTGAGCGCGAGGCCGCCGAGCTGTATGCCAGTTATGCGCAGCGTTTGACCGCGTTTAACGCGGTTGATTTTGACGATTTGATCGCGCTGCCGGTGCGCATTTTGGAGAGCGATGAGGAGATCCGCGCCAAGTGGCAACGCAAGTATCGTTATTTGCTGGTCGATGAATATCAAGACACCAACGATGCGCAGTATCGATTATTGAAACTATTAGCGGGCCCGCGTGGCATGTTTACCGCGGTGGGTGACGATGATCAGTCGATTTACTCGTGGCGCGGCGCTAATCCAGAAAATCTGGCTGAATTGGGTCGTGATTATCCAGCGCTGAAAATCGTCAAAATGGAGCAAAATTACCGCTGCGCCCAACGTATTTTGCGTGCCGCCAATGCGGTCATTGGCATCAATCCCCATTTACATCCCAAAAAACTGTGGAGCGCTTTGCCCGACGGCGATTTGATTCGCATCATCGCCCGCGCCGGCGATAGCGACGAGGCCGAATTCATCGCCGCCGAAATCACCCATAAGCAGCTGCTCAATAAGTGCCGACCTGGCGATTTTGCCGTGTTATTCCGCGGCAACCATCAGGCGCGCGCGCTGGAATTGGGCTTGCGCGCGCTCAAAGTGCCTTACCACTTATCCGGCGCCACCTCGTTTTTTGATCGGCAAGAAATCAAAGACGTCATGGCTTATTTGCGTTTGCTGAGCAATCCAGAAGACGACGCCGCTTTTGTGCGCGCGGTCGCCACGCCCAAACGCGATGTCGGCGCGGCAACGCTGGAGAAACTCGCGCATGCGGCGCGCGGCCGTGGTCTGCCGCTGGCGCGCGCCGCCGGCTCGCAAGCGCTGCTGGCCACGCTCAGCCCACGTGCGGCGCGCGCCTTGGCGGCCTTCTCCGAACAGCTGGAAAACTGGCGGCGCGTTAGTCAGTCGGCCAAACCGCGCGCGCTGATCGAACAATTGATTAAAGAAACTGGCTTGGCCAATCACTGGCGCGAGCACAGCAATAATCCCGAACAAGCCCTGCGCCGTCAGCAACAAGTGCAAGCCTTTCTCGATTGGATAGGCGATCGACGCGAGACCTCTTTGAGCGGCTTGTTGACTCAGTTAATGCTGGAGAGTCAAGACGATGAGCCCGGCGATCGTGTGCGTTTGATGACCTTGCACAGCGCCAAAGGTTTGGAGTTTCGCTACGTGTTTTTGGTCGGCTGCGAAGACGGCATCCTGCCGCACGTATCGTCGATTGACGAAGGGCGTTTGGACGAAGAACGGCGCTTGTTCTACGTCGGCATGACACGCGCCAAAGAATCGCTGACCTTGTCCTACTGCCGCGTACGCAGCCGTTTTGGCCGCGAGGAAACCCCCGAACCCAGCCGTTTTTTGACCGAGTTACCGGCCGCCGAAGTGCGTTGGGTGGGTAAAGGCGAAAAGCTACAGCGCAGCGTCGCCGAACAAAAACTCGCCGCCCGGCCGCATTTGGACGCGATTAAGGCGCTGTTGGGGGCTTGAGTTATTCTTAGCGGCCCACTTTTGCGCCTATCAGCCCTCATGGAAAAGAGTTTCGACCCCAAGGCCATTGAGGCCCGTTGGTACCCGGAGTGGGAAAAATCGGGCTATTTCGCTCCTAGCGGTGTCGGCGAGCCCTATTGCATCCAGTTGCCGCCGCCCAATATCACCGGCACGCTGCACATGGGCCATGCCTTCCAGCAAACGGTGATGGATCTGCTGATCCGCTATCAGCGCATGAGTGGCAAAAATACGCTGTGGCAATGCGGTACCGATCACGCCGGCATCGCCACGCAGAAAATCGTCGAAAACCAGCTCGCCGCGCAGGGTTTGAGCAAACATGATCTGGGGCGTGAGGCTTTCATCGAGCGCGTATGGGCGTGGAAAGAAGAGTCCGGGTCGACGATTACCCGGCAGATGCGCCGTCTGGGTGCCTCGTGTGATTGGTCACGCGAACGTTTCACCATGGATGCGGGCCTATCCGCCGCGGTACGCCGGGTGTTTATCCAGTGGTATCGCGACGGGCTGTTGTATCGCGGCAAACGGCTGGTGCATTGGGATCCGGTGCTCGGCACCGCGGTGTCTGATCTGGAAGTAGAAAATATCGAGAAAGACGGCAGCCTGTGGTCAATCCGCTATCCCAGCGCCGATGGTGGCGTTGGCGTGGTGGTGGCGACCACCCGCCCGGAAACCCTGCTCGGCGATGTCGCGGTTGCGGTGCACCCGGACGACGAACGCTATCAGCATTTGATCGGCACCCAATTGCAGTTGCCGCTGACCGGCCGGCTGATCCCGGTGATCGCCGATGATTACGTCGATCGCGAATTTGGCACCGGTTGCGTGAAGATCACCCCGGCGCATGATTTCAACGATTACCAAATGGGTCAGCGCCACCAGATTGCGCCGATCAACATCTTCACGCTGGACGCCAAAGTCAATCAAAACGGCCCGGTTGCGTATCAAGGTTTGGACCGCTTCGTGGCGCGCAAGCAAATCGTCGCCGATCTGCAACAACTCGGTTTGCTGGTCGAAATCAAAGCGCACACGCTGTCCTTGCCGATCAGTCAGCGCTCGGAAGCGGTCATCGAGCCGATGCTGACCGACCAGTGGTTCCTGGATTTGACCCGCGATGAATTGCCCGACGGTCGCCCCGGTGGCAAACGTGCGATCACCGATCCAGCGCTAGCCGCGGTCACTGAGGGGCATATCGAATTTGTACCGCAGAACTGGAAAACCACCTACGTGCAGTGGCTGGCAAACATCCAGGACTGGTGCGTCAGCCGCCAGCTGTGGTGGGGCCATCGCATCCCAGCTTGGTTTGACGAAGCCGGCAATATTTTCGTCGGCGAGGACGAGGCCGACGCGCGCGCGCACAGTCAAATCGCAGCCGTCGGCGCACTGCGCCAAGATAACGATGTGCTGGATACCTGGTTCAGCTCGGCGCTGTGGCCGTTTTCGACGCTGGGTTGGGGCGCTAGCCAATCCCCCGGTGCGCAGGCCAACTGGCAAACAGACCAACTGTTCCTGCCGTCCAGCGTGTTGGTCACCGGCTTTGACATCATTTTCTTCTGGGTCGCGCGCATGGTGATGGCGACCACCTACTTTGTCGGTCGTCAGCCCGATGGCAGCTACCAGCCGCGGTTTGCCGAACTGCAAGACCGCGTGCCGTTCAAGACCGTTTACATCAACGCCATCGTGCGCGATGCCGAAGGTCAGAAGATGAGCAAGTCGAAGGGCAATACCATCGATCCACTCGATCTGATCGATGGCATTGAGCTGGAAGATCTGGTCAAAAAATCGACCGCGTCTTTGTTGATCCCACAAGTGCGCGACAAAGTGGAAAAACGGCTGCGCAAGGAATATCCGAACGGCATCAGTCCGGTCGGCGCCGACGCGTTGCGTTTCACCTTCGCCGCGCTGGCCACGCATGGGCGCACCATCAATTTCGATCTGAAGCGCTGTGAGGGTTACAAAAACTTCTGCAACAAGCTGTGGAACGCGGCGCGTTTTGTGTTGCGCAATGTCAGCGAATCGGCAAACGAAGCCCACCCGATCGAAGCGTCGATAGATGCCGCGTTGGATCGCATGAACCAGCACATCGATAGCATTGAACAGCGCGGCGCGGACTTGGGCTGGAAGCCGGGCGATGAGCCGCAGATTTGGGGCACTGCTGCAGGCTTACCGGTATCAGCGGCGGAGCGCTGGATTCTGACCGAACTGTCCAAAGTGACCGCCGAATACCACGCGCAAGTGGCGGCCTACCGTTTTGATCTGGCGGCGCAAGCTTTGTACGACTTTGTGTGGAACGAATATTGCGATTGGTTTTTGGAACTAGCGAAACCCGGTCTGCACGGCAGCACCGATTTGGACAATCGCACGCAGATCGACGGAGTGCTGATCGCGTCGACCAAAAATACGCTGGTGAAAGTATTGGACGCGGTGTTGCATCTGCTACATCCGATCATCCCGTTTATCACCGAGGAGATCTTTCAGCAGCTGGCGCCGATGCAAGGCAAGAGCGGATCGCTGGCCACCAAGACGCTGCCACAGGCCGCAGATTTCGCCCGTGACGACGTGGCAGCCGCGGATATCGAGTGGCTCAAAGCGGTGCTCTCCAATATTCGTCGCATCCGCGGCGAAATGAACATCAGCCCGGCAAAGTTGGTGCCGCTGGTGCTGGAAGGGGGCAACAGTACAGACCGCGAGCGCCAAACGCGCTTTGCCTCGCAGATCGCCTTCCTGGCGCGCATTGATCCCGCCGCCATGCGCTGGCTAGCGCTTGGCGAAACCGCGCCGGCGGCAGCCACCGCGGTGGTCGGCGACCTAAAACTGCTGATCCCATTATTGGGATTGATCGATGTCGACGCCGAAATCAAACGACTGAGCAAAGAGATCGCGCGCTTAGAAGGCGAGATCAAAAATTGTCTAGGCAAACTCGGCAACGCCAACTTCATCGCCAACGCGCCCGCCGCGGTGGTCGAACAAGAGCAACAACGCATCGCCGATTTTTCACGCATGATCAACAGCTTGCGCGAGCAAGCGGGGAAGTTACACTGATCGCGCGCAAACGCGCACAGCCGATGCTTCGCGCCACTGTCAATCAACACCTTGCGACATAGGTTCATGGAGAGGAGCGGCATCTAGCAGCGAGGTCAGCGCGGCGAGACGCAGCAATCCAGGGAACCTCAGGGAAGCTCTGACCCTTCAGAGCTTCCCTGGCGCGCGCCTTAGTCGCCTTTTTTCTCCAGCCCACGGCGCTTGAGCAGCGGTTCTACAGCCGGTTCACGACCGGCGAAATCGCGGTATTGGTCCATTTGCGGTCGTGTGTCACCGCGCGATAACACCAAATCCCGAAAGCGGGCACCGTTTTCTGCTTTCAGGCCACCGTTCTCTTCAAACCATGCATTCGCATCGGCGTCTAGCACTTCGGCCCACAAATAGCTGTAATAACCCGAGCCATAACCACCTGGCCAGATATGCGCGAAATAGGTGCTGCGATAACGCGGCGGCACCGCTGCGAAATCCACCCCATATTTGGTGAGCGCGTCTTTCTCAAAGACTTGCGCATCGGCGATGCTGGCGCTGGCCGGTTGCAAATGCCATTCCATATCCAACAAGGATGCAGCAATATATTCGAGCGTGGCAAATCCCTGATTGAATTTGCTGGATTGTTCGATCTTCGCGATTAATTCTTCTGGGATTGCTTGGCCAGATTGGTAGTGCTTGGCATAGTTGCGTAATACCGTAGGATGCAGAGTCCAGTTTTCGTTCCATTGCGAAGGAAACTCTACAAAATCGCGCGGCACGTTGGTGCCGGTCAACAATGGATAACGCACATTGGAAAATAGACCATGTAGCGCGTGACCAAATTCATGGAACAGCGTATTGGTATCGTCGAAACTAAGCAGCGTCGGCTCACCGGCCGGCGGCTTGGGCACATTCAATACATTGAGCACCACCGGCTTGGTGCCCAATAATGCGGTTTGATCAACGAAACTATCCATCCACGCACCACCCCGTTTGCTGGAGCGTGCGTAATAATCGGCATAATATAAACCTAAGGTAGAACCATCGGCGTTGAAAATCTCAAAAATGCGCACGTCCGGATGGTAAACCGGCAAATCTTTGCGTTCTTTTGCGGTAATGCCAAACAACTGATTCGCGGCAAAGAATACGCCGTCGTTCAGCACGCGTTCCAGTTCAAAATACGGACGCACGGCGGCATCGTCGAGGTCATACTCGGCCTTACGGACCTTTTCAGAATAATAAGCCCAATCCCACGGCTCTAACTGGAAGCCGCCTTTTTCGGAATCGATCATCGCTTGCAGTTTGACGGCTTCAGCTTGCGCGTTAGCGCGCGCTGCTGGCACCAAACCGGTTAGCATATCGATCACTTGGCTCGGCTGCTGCGCCATTTGCGCAGCCAGCGTGTAGGCGGCATGATTTTCCGAGCCGAGCAGTTCTGCACGTTGCGCGCGCAGTTTAGCAATTTCGATAATCAGCGCGTTGTTGTCATTCGGATTGCCATTATTACCACGCATCGATGCAGCCTTGAATAAGCGCTCGCGCACGCTGCGGTTAGTCAAGTTAGTCAATGCCGGCTGACCCGTCGGCAATTGCAGCGCAATCACCCATTTGCCCTCCAGTTTGCGTTCTTTGGCGGTTTCGGCAGCGGCGGCGATATCACCCGCCGACAAACCGTCTAACTCGGCAGCGCTGTCTACCACCAAGGCGCTGGCATTGGTGTCTTTCATCAATTGTTCTTGGAAACGCGTTTGCAGCGTCGACAATTGCTCATTGAAACCGCGCAGCGTGGCTTTCTGATCGTCGCCCAGCGTTGCGCCACCCCGCACAAAATTCTGATTGTAACGCTCAATCAAACGCTTACTTTCGGCATCCAAACCGAGTGTTTCGCGCGCGTCGAACAAAGATTTGATCCGTGCGTAGAGGCGCGAATCCAGATAAATCGCGTCCTGATGCTGCGCTAATTTCGGCGCGACATCGGCCTGCACGGCTTGAATGCTTTCGTTGGTGGTCGACTCGGTGAGGTTGAAAAACACCTTGGACACCCGGTACAACACCGCGCCGGCGCGTTCCATCGCTTCGATGGTATTGGCGAAGCTCGCCGGTTCCGGATTGGCGGCAATCGCGTCGATCTCGGCCCGGTGCTGCGCCATACCCGCTTCAAAAGCCGGTGCGTAATGCTCATCCTTGATCAGATCAAAGGGCGGCGCCTGCAGCGCCAGGGCGCTTTGCGTCAGAAACGGGTTGGCACTGACAGCCGGTGTCGCGGCAGGGCTTGCGGTAGGAGGATTTTTGGGAGCCATGGTGGTATCGGTTGCGGGTTCAGAGCAGGCAGCAAGAGCGCTGACAATCAGCGCGGCGAGCAAAGTTTTGCGCATGGAGGCGGTGGCAATCAATTGGGCGGGGGCCATGATGGTAGCGATGTCGCGTGACTTGCGCCTGTGCCGGGCGGCGGGTGGTTTTTGGTTGATGGTTGGTTGTTTTTGGTTGTTGGTGGAGAAAAAAGCCGGTGCGGTCCTGCGGGGCGGGTTTTTATTCCACTCGCTTGAACCTAGAAACCTCAGTTGACCGCTTTCGAGTGGCGTAGCTTGATGATTCTTGTGACATTTCAGAAGATTGACTCGTTCAACATCTGGGTGAGGGTGCTGTGGGTGATAATAAGCGGTCAACTGAAGTTTCTAGGTTTCATGCAAACTACGCCGCATCCTCACTCATCGCCTGCGCTCATGACTCACACCGATACTATCGACGCCATTTTGTCCCGCGCACCCGTGGTGCCGGTTATCGCCATCGAACGCCTGGAAGACGCCGTGCCGTTAGCACGCGCGCTGGTCGCGGGCGGGTTGCCGGTGCTGGAAATCACCCTGCGCACGGCGGTGGCTTTGGACGCGATTCGCTTGATCGCCGCAGAGGTTCCAGACGCCGTTGTCGGCGCTGGCACGGTCTTGTCTGCCAAGGATTTGCGCGCCGTTATCGCGGCTGGCGCGGCCTTTGCGATCTCACCTGGCGCCACCGCAAACTTGTACGCCGCTGCGGCCAATTCAGAAATTCCCTGGTTACCAGCCATCGCCACCGCCAGCGAATTAATGGTTGGCATGGAGCACGGCTATCGGCGCTTCAAGTTCTTCCCGGCCGAGTCCTCCGGTGGCATCGCAGCGCTGAAATCCTTCGCCGGCCCCTTCGCACAAGCGCGTTTTTGCCCAACCGGTGGCATCGATGCGTCCAAAGCCCCGGCCTATCGCGCGTTGCCCAATGTGATAACCGTGGGCGGCTCTTGGATGCTGCCCAAAGCCGCCATCGATGGCGGCGATTGGGAACGCATCACCGGATTAGCGCTTGCCGCCAGCTGAAGGCTAGCTTTGCTGGATTCGGACTTGTCCAACCGCGCTTGCTCGCCGCGGTTTCGCCATGCTTGCAGAACGCCAAAAAAGCCACAGCAGTAGCGTTTGCACAAGTCCAAAGCCACCAAAAGCGGCAGCGCCGCTTAACAGCCACAAGAACGCCTGACCACCACGCGCGCCGGCAGCATCACGCTGCTGGCCGGCTCACCTTTGATCAGATGCAATAGCGTGTCGACCAACAATTCACCGGCGCGTTTGGTGTCCTGCGCGACCGTGGTCAACGGCGGATTGGTCACGCTGGCGACCGGAATATCGTCAAAACCGACCACCGCGACATCGCGTGGTACCTTCAAGCCGGCCTCATCCAAGGCGCGCATCGCGCCAAGCGCCATCAGATCGGTCGCCGCAAATACGGCGTTGATACGTGGATTGCGCGCCAACAAATTGCGCATCGCGCGTTGACCCACCACTTCAGTGGAATCGGCAGCGTCGACCTGCAAATCCGGGTTCACCTCAATGCCAGCCTCACGCAGCGCGGTGCAATGGCCGCGGTAGCGGTCGGAAAACTCCGGGCAAGCGGCAGAAATATCGCCGATAAAGGCGATATCGCGTCGCCCTAGCGCTAGCAGGTGTTCGGTAATAGAACGTCCACCCTGGTTATTGTCACAACCGATCGACACACCTGGCTGACCATCGACCACCGCGCCCCAGCGGACAAAATGGGTGCCTTGTTCGACCAAGCGTTGCAACTTGCTGCGCGCAACCAAGTAGTCGCCATAGCCCAGCAAAATCAGGCCATCGGCCTTATGGCTGTCCTGGAAATCGGCATGCCAGTCCTCAGACAAATGTTGGAAGGAAACCAACAAATCGTAGCTTTGCCGAGCGCAGGCGCGGGTGATGGAACCTAACATCGACAGAAAAAATGGGTTGATCAGCGAATCGTCAGAGGTTGGGTCCTCGAACAGCAACAGCGCCAAGGTCACCGAATGCTGCCGACGCAAGTTCGACGCATTCTTATCCACTTTATAATTCAACTGCTTAGCGATCGCTTGTATACGCCGCCGGGTCTCGACACTGACCAGCGGACTGCCACGTAAGGCGCGGGACACAGTCGCCTGCGACACTCCCGCGTGATACGCAATATCAAATGAAGTCGGTTTGCCTTTCATACGCGCCTTACCAGAACTAGGCGCGCATTGTTCTACTGCACGAGCCGTGAGGCAACCGTTTATGCGAAGACCCGTTCCAACGCGGCAGAGCGGCCCGTGAAGATTTGGGCCTGATTTGATGCCATTGGGGGCGCGCCTGCGCTACGGTCGCTTACCCAAGCGCTGCTCCATCGCCAACTGAATGCGCTTGCGCATGGTAGGGTCGCTGACCGCGCCATCGAATAAATACACCTGCACATCATGGCCGTTTACCTGGACCTGCGTACCGCTCGGCACGCTGCCGTCAAACGCTGAGCGCCACGAACCTTGCTCGGCGAGTTTCGGCAATACAAAACCGGTGGCCGCATCTCCCTTGTTGAGCAGGACCAGGGCGGTTTGCTGCACATCGCCATGCTGCAACACCCGCAGGAATGCGGCGCGGTCACCGGCGAATTCCAGGTTGATCTGCAGTCCCTGTTGCAAAGCGGGCGTGGCCTTGCGCAGCTGGGCGATCCGCTTGAGCGCGGTATGAATCGGATTGCCCGCTGCAGCGGCGATACCTTCGATGCCAAAATAATTGCGATTGCCCTTGTGTTCGGCGGTGCCGCGCATAAAGCCTATCTCTGATCCGTAATAAACTACGGGTATGCCGCGAACTGTAAAGAGCAGATTGTTCGCGTCGATAAAACCAGCGTCGCTGGTATTGATGCGCGGCATATCGTGGTTATCGTAAAAGGTAGTCAGCTCGTAGGGGTTGGCGTAGGGGCCGTTTTCAAGAAACAAGGCGCCGGCGATTTTCGCGTAATCGCTACCCGGTTTTTCAAAGACTTCGGACATAGCTCCCTTGAGCGGAAAATCGAGTACGCTCATAGCGCCATTCTCTGGCCACGTATGTTCGGCTATTTTCTCCGGTTCAAAAGCGTATCGTTCGCCAAAAATAAAAATGCCGGGCCGATGTGCGCGAATGCGTTGATTGAACTCTCGCCAAAACGGATGCGGCACGTGACCGATGGTATCAATGCGCAGCGCGTCCACACCTTGATCTAACCAATGTGTGTAGGCACCTACAAAATACTCCATCACCTCTGGCCGACGATCGTCGAAGTTGGATAACTGCACCAAATCCTTTTCGGCGCGATAAAAGCGATGCAAGGCATTACTATCGGGCTTTAATTGCTCCGGTGGCAGGTTTTGATGATCGGCCAAAAGTGTGCCATCGCGACCATACAACTCGCCATACTTGGGCTGATCGACTGGCATCGTGAATGACGGCGAGCCATGATTGGCAACGACATCCAGTACGGTTTTTAGTCCCTTGGACTTCAGCGCCGCGGTTAACTCCTTAAAACCAAATCCTGGACTGGGCAAATGTTCGTCCAGTTGCCAGAAATTGACACCCCAATACCCGTGGTAGCCGGTTTTTCCGCCATCACTCATGCTGGCGCCATACACGGCCGGATCGCCGCCGGTAAATGCTTCATCTGGGTTGTCGACAATCGGCGTCAGCCAAAGCGCGGTGAAGCCCATATCGGCAATATAGTCGGCGTGGTCGGCAATGCCTTTGAAATCCCCACCGAGATAGCCAATGTTATCGTCAAGTCCAGCCGGTAAACCCGGGGTTTTCCGGTCAAAGGTCGGATGCGCGCCGCCCTGGCCGCGCTGATCATTATTCGGATCACCGTTGACGAAGCGATCGGTCAGCACAAAATAAACACTGTCTTTAGCGAAAGGTTCGAGTGTCCCGTAATAATCTGCGGTCGGCGGCGCCGCGCTGCGCGGTAGGGGTGCGCAGGCGAACAGCGCCAACAGGGCCACGCCCAAAACAGACCTCGATAGAATTCGAACTTCGCCAAAATACCTTGTCATGCCTGTTCTCCTTAATGTGCCGCAGCCATCGGCCCCAGATGTTCAGTTCTGGGCTCATTGACGCGCACCAAGAACAGCGCACCGATAATCAAACTGGTACCACTGATAATCAAACCATAGATGGGTTGGTTATCAAACAGATTACGCAGCGCCGGACCGAGCATCGTGGCCGCGACGATCTGCGGAATGACAATGAACATGTTAAATATGCCCATATAGACACCCATCTTGTTGGGATCCACCGAGCTGGCGAGCAATGCATACGGCATCGATAAAATACTCGCCCAAGCAACGCCGACCAATGCAAAGGAACCAATCAGGTAAATGGGTTGCGTTACCATCGCCATCGATAAAAAGCCCAAACCGCCAAGCACCAAAGACACAAAGTGGACCAGTCGGCGATTTAGCACATAACGCGCGGCATAAAAGCTGAGCAACAGTGCGAAGAGCATCGACGATAAACCGTAATTGCCCATATAGGAACCGACTAGATCAGCAGCGTTTTGGAACGCGGCGTTGGCCGCGTTAAATGCCTCGGCTTGCGCGGGAACAGTCATATCAAAAGCGGACGGGTCTGGCGCTGGCGCCTTGAATACATGTTCGGTGAGTGCCGGCGTGGCCAAGCTCCACATGCTAAAAAAAGCTAACCAACTAAAGAACTGAACTACACCAATATTGAGCATTTGTTGGGGCATAGTCATGATGAGCTTAAAAATATCAGCAACCAGATTGCCATTCTTCTTTTCTTCAGCGAAACGCTTGAGATCTTCTGGCGGGTACTCTTTGGTCGTGATTACGGTAACTAGAATACTGATCATAAATACAAACGCGCCAATCGCGAAAGCAATTTTTACTGAGGGCGGGACCACACCAGGGCCGGCTACATTGGACACGCCCATTTGCGTGACAAACCAAGGCAGGTTGCTGGCCACCCACGTGCCAATACCAATGATCAACGTTTGTACCACAAATCCGTAGGAGCGCTGCTGTTCTGGCAATTTGTCAGCGACCAAGGCCCGAAACGGCTCCATGCTGATATTGATCGACGCATCCAATACCCATAACAAACCGGCCGCTATCCACAATTCTGGGGAATGTGGCATGAAGATCAACGCAATTGAACTCAGGATTGCGCCAATCAGAAAATAGGGTCGACGGCGACCCAATATCGGGTGCCAAGTGCGATCAGATAGATAACCAATGATCGGTTGCACCAAGAGGCCGGTGAGCGGTGCTGCGATCCACAAAAGCGGCAGGGCATCCTTTTCCGCTCCCAGCGTCTGGAAAATGCGCGACATAAAACCGCCCTGCAGCGCAAATCCAAACTGGATTCCGAGAAATCCAAAGGACATATTCCAAATCTGCCAAAACGACAGCGTCGGTTTGTTCATCAACCACTCCCATTTGATCTTTCCCACGCGTGCTAGTGCAGCCACTACGCGCCCCGCCGCATCGTAGGTGGCCGGCCGATTGCACACAAGCGATGCATTCGTATTCATAAAGAGGGAATGACGGGTGCGCGCTGCGCCTGGTTGTGGAGCGTCCTGTGAGGGCGTGGTTTCTGTCCAGAAAGTCAGCTTGAACGCGCACATTGCAACGCATGATGACGGCCCGTACAGCCACTGCAGGCCTTCACGATGAGAATTTGGGGAAATTCCGTTTGTTTAGCGCTGCTTTTGATCAACACCGAATCAACGCTGGCGGCCGATCAAGCAATCAGTTTCGCGTGCTGCTCCTACACGCCGTCGTCAGTGACCATTGCGCCAGGTGATCAGGTGACTTGGACCGGCGCCTTTGGCTCTCACCCGTTGCGGCAAGTAGATGGTCCGGCATCGGATACCTTGCTGCCGGGCGGTTTTTCAGTGAATAGCGGTGCAAGCTTTAGCCAGACCTTCAATACGCCTGGCACGTACTACTTTTTATGCACAGCACACGGCTTGCAGCAATTTGGCGGCACGATGCGCGGCAGCATTATCGTCAGCGACAGCTTGCTTCGTGACGGCTTTGAGTAGCGCGTCCGCCGTTCTTGCAGAACAGCCGAAGCAGAAGCGTTTGGACTAGTCCAAACCCACGAAAAGCGGGCCTGCCGCCGCGCGCCGGATTGAGTGGCTAGCCTCCTGACCGGATAAATCAGACATTTACCAAAGCTTGCAGCTTGGCTGAATGTGTCAGACCCAAAATGCAGCGGAGCAAGCTCGGGCAAGCTCCGCTTTACCAAGGCCTCAAACGGTGCCTGGATTGCGCCGGTCGACGTCGATGCCGTATTTGCTGATGGCTTCTTGCACCACACTGCGTTCGATGCTGCCTGCGTCGGCCAGCGCGGACAGTGCGGCCACCGCGATGTGATAACGATCGACCTCGAAGAAGCGGCGCAGATTGGCACGCGTGTCGGAACGCCCAAAACCGTCGGTACCGAGCGCGATGTAACGCGTGCCGTGCGGCAGGTACGGACGGATCTGTTCGGCGTAGGCGCGCACATAGTCAGTCGCGGCAATCACCGGTCCGCAGGCTTCACACAGCACCTGGCTGACGTACGACTGGCGCTGCTCCGCCAACGGATGCAAGCGGTTGTAGCGCTCGACATCCACGCCATCACGGCGCAGCTCGTTCAAACTGGGGCAGCTGTAAATGCTCGATGCCACGGCGAAATCGCTGGCCAATAACTCAGCGGCAGCGATGGCCTCACGCAAAATAGTGCCAGAACCCAGCAAATTCACCCGCAGTTGCTTTTCGCCCGTGCCCGGTGCAGCAACCTCTTGCAGAAAATACATACCGCGAATAATGCCCTCAGCCGCACCCTCGGGCATTTCCGGATGGATGTAGTTTTCGTTCATCAGCGTGATGTAGTAATACTCATCGTGTTGTTCGGTGAGCATGCGCTGGGTGCCGTGTTGCAAGATCACCGCCACTTCAAAAGCGAAAGTCGGATCGTAGCTCTTGCAATTGGGAATCGCTCCCGCCAGCAAATGGGACTGGCCGTCTTCGTGCTGTAAACCTTCGCCATTGAGCGTGGTGCGCCCGGCAGTGGCGCCTAACAAAAAGCCGCGCGCCCGCATATCGCCTGCCAACCAAGCCAAATCACCCACGCGCTGCATGCCAAACATCGAATAGAAAATGAAGAACGGCAGCATTTGCAGATTGTTGGTGCTATAGCTGGTCGCCGCTGCTAACCACGATGAAAACGCGCCCGCTTCGGTAATACCCTCTTGCAGCACTTGCCCGGCTTGATCTTCGCGGTAATACATCAGCTGATCGGCGTCCATCGGCTTGTATTTCTGGCCGAATGGCGCGTAGATACCGATCTGTCGGAACAAACCTTCCATACCGAAGGTACGTGCTTCGTCGGCGACGATCGGCACCGTGCGCGGCCCGACGACTGGATCACGCAGGATTAAATTAAGCGCCTGCACAAAGGCCATCGTGCTGCTGATTTCGCGTTCACCGCTGCTCTTTAACAGTCGTTCAAATACGCTCAACGCGGGCGATGGCAAAGACTCATCGGTTTTCCGGCGGCGCTGCGGCAAATAACCGCCGAGCGCTGCACGGCGACTGTGCAGATATTTAACCTCGGCCGAATCTGCGCCTGGGTGGTAATACGGCATTTCTTCCAGCTGGTCATCCGGAATAGGGATATTGAAACGATCTCGGAAAGCTTTAACCGCAGCAGTATCCATTTTCTTTTGTTGGTGGGTGATGTTCTGCGCCTCACCCGCTTTACCCATGCCATAACCCTTGACGGTTTTTGCCAGGATAACGGTAGGTTGGTCTTTGTGATTGCTGGCCGCGTGGTAGGCCGCATACACTTTGTGCGGATCGTGGCCACCGCGATTCAAATGCCAAATATCTTCGTCGGAAATGCTGGCAACCAGCGCCGCAGTTTCCGGCGTTTTCCCGAAGAATTGTTCGCGCGTGTAAGCGCCACCTTTGGCTTTGTAGTTTTGATATTCGCCGTCGACGGTTTCCATCATGATTTTGCGCAGCATGCCTTTGGTATCGCGCGCAAATAGCGGATCCCAATAACTGCCCCACAACACTTTCAACACATTCCAACCGCCGCCACGGAACACGCCTTCCAGTTCTTGGACGATCTTGCCATTGCCACGCACGGGCCCATCGAGGCGCTGTAGATTGCAATTGACGACGAAGATCAGGTTATCTAAACCTTCTCGACCGGCCAGCGCGATAGCGCCCAGCGACTCGGGCTCATCGGTTTCACCGTCGCCTAGGAAACACCAAATCTTGCGCTTACTCGGCGCAATCAAACCACGATGTTCGAGGTACTTCCAAAAACGCGCCTGATAAATCGCGGTAATCGGGCCCAAACCCATCGATACCGTCGGCGTTTGCCAGAAATCCGGCATTAACCAGGGATGTGGATAAGAGCTAATGCCTTTACCGTCGACTTCCATGCGGAAATTGTCGAGCTGATCGGTATTCAAACGACCTTCCAGAAAGGCCCGCGCATACACTCCTGGCGAGCTGTGGCCCTGGATGTACAAAAGATCGCCCGGATGGCCAGCGCCCGGCGCGTGGAAGAAGTGATTGAAACCCACGTCATACAACGTCGCCGATGACGCAAAACTAGCGATATGCCCGCCCAGCTCGCCGGGTTTGCGATTGGCGCGCAGCACCATCGCCGTCGCGTTCCAGCGCAGGATCGAGCGAATGCGCCATTCCAACGCGTGATCGCCGGGGCTTTTAGCCTCCAGATGCGGCGGAATTGTGTTGATGTATTCGGTGGTCGGGTCGAAGGGCAGCAGCGCACCGGCGCGGCGACTTACTTCGACCATGCGATCCAGCAAAAAATGTGCGCGCTCGGGCCCGTCGCGCTCCAGCACGGACTCCAAGGCATCTAACCACTCCTGCGTTTCCACCGCGTCGATATCGGTCTTTGCGACGTCAATTTTCTGGTCCATACGGCCTCCCGCGGCTTTTTTGGTCATCGTCAGAGTTTTGATTATGTACTGTGCGTGACCCGGACGCATATCCGGGCTAGATTGCGCGCTACAACCACCAAGTTGGGGAATCGTATGCGTCGTCGTGTCACCCGCGTTGATCCTATGTCTGCTTCGCGCGTGCTGGCCCTGTTGCTGTTCGTGCAGGGTTTTGTGATTGGCGCGCTAGCGCTGGCTTTAAAAGTGGCTGGACTGGATATACCGCTGCCATTCACGCCCACGCCGGGCGCAACCACGATTACCCTGTTGTTGTGGACACCGCTGGGTTTTGCTTTGGTCGGGGTGTTGTCAGGTGGCATCCTGGCGGCGATCTACAACTGGGTGGCAAAGCGCTTTGGCGGGATCGAATACGAGATGGAAAAGAGTCTCTGAGTCTAGGAGGCTGCCTCAGGAGTAAGCCTTGGATCGCCAGCGTGTGCTTGAATCATTGTTTGCCGCCGCCGCGGTGAGCTTCCTAGCGATCGGCTGCTTTCTGGTCCTTCGTCCATTCCTGTCGGCGTTGATGTGGGCGGTGATTCTTTGTTACGCCAGCTGGCCGGGCGTGCGTTGGTTAGAGCCCCGCTTGGGCGGCAGACGCACGCTGACCGCATTGCTGATGACGGTGGGCGTTGCGTCAATTTTGGTGCTGCCCTTTGTGATTGTCGGTTTTACCTTAGTTGAAAACGTCAGCGCCTGGGTAGAAGCGATCAAAGACTGGGTGGCACGCGGGTTGCCCGATTTACCGGCCTGGGTTGCGGACTTTCCCGTGGTGGGTGCTGACCTGGCAACGCGTTGGGAGGCACTGGAAACGGCAAGCGGCTTGTCCGAGTTAGCGCAGGTGACCTTAAATCCCCTGCGCGAGGCGGTGATTGCCAGTGGTGCCATGTTGGGTCGTGGCACCATTGAAATGGCGTTGTCGGTGTTCATTGCGTTTTTTGTGTTTCGACGCGGTGATGAGCTGGCGCTGGGTTTGCGGCAAGCGCTGACGCGACTGATCGGCGCTCGTGCGCGGCAATTCATCGACGTGGCCGGTGGCACCATTCAGGGTGTGGTTTACGGGATCTTGGGGACAGCGCTGGCGCAAGGCGTGTTGGCCGGCATTGGCTTTCTGCTGGTGGGCGTGCCCGGCGCTGTGTTTCTGGGACTGCTGACGTTCTTTTTGTCGTTGGTCCCGATGGGCCCGCCGTTTGTATGGATCCCGGTCGTGGTTTGGTTGGCAACCGGCCACTACTACGGCGCCGCGGTATTCATGGCCATTTGGGGCCTATTACTGATCAGCGGCATCGATAACATCATCAAACCCTATCTGATCAGTCGCGGCTCGCAGATGCCCTTTGTGCTGGTTTTTCTTGGCGTTATCGGCGGCGTGCTGACCTTTGGATTTCTGGGAGTATTCCTGGGGCCGGTCCTGCTAGCGGTGGGTTACACCTTTTTATTGGCCTGGAACCACGGTGAACAGATCGACGGTGAAGGGCAAACCCGCGACACAGCCCGCTAGTTGCGGGCAAGATTTTCTTACCGACATTGCGTCCCTACGGGACCTTTGTTTCGATGCTCTAACGACCTCCGGTCCCGCCGGGGCGGCGACCGCTCTGGCTCAAAACGGCCAGAGGCGACTCCAGATGCTGCGTTTTTTGCCGCCTACGCCACTGAAGTACGGGTGGTTTGGGGCACTCAACTGCAGTACGCGTTTGGTATCGGCCGCCAATTCTGCCTGACCTAAAGCTTCGTAGCTTTGGATCATGACGACCAAGGCATCTGGCACCTGAGCGGCTTGCTGGTAGTTCTCAACGATGTACTTGGCGCGATCGGCGGCACCCACATAGGCGGCGCGGCGGTAGTAATAACGCGCTACGGTGAGTTCTGTACTGGCCAGATCGTTGCGCAGGAACACCATGCGCTGACGCGCGTCGGCGGCGTAAGCACTGTTTGGGTAGCGCCGCAGCATCTCGCCGAAATCATTGAAGGCGGTACGCGCGGCGGTTTGGTCGCGGTTGCCGGCCTGTTGCGGGATCAAGCGATCGATGTAGCTGCGGTTACGGTCAAAATTGATCAAACCACGCAGGTAAAACCCGTAGTCGATCTTCGGATGTGCCGGATAGATTTTGATGAAACGATTGACCGTGCTGATGGCATCGTCGTAATCGGCACGTTTGTATTGCGAGTAGGCCAAATCCAGCTGCGCCTGTTCGGCGTAATCGCCAAACGGAAAGCGCGAGGTGAGGCGCTTGTAATAACGCACCGCGCGCTCGTAGTTGCCGTTGTCCATCGACTGCTTGGCTTCGCCGTAGAGCTGCTCGACCGGCAGAGTTTCCGTTTCTTCCTTAACCGTTGAACCGCAGGCGGCCAGTAGCGCCAACATTACAGCGATCAAAACCGCGCGCGCGGCCGTAGACACTTTGAGCACGATGAGGCTTTCCCGGCAATCAAGGCGCGCGATGATAACCTACGCGACCAATGCCTCAGCTCAATTCACCGATTGCATGGTTCAGGCGCGCTTGACCTGCGCTGTGCAGCGCTCATGGCATGGGAACAAAAGTGCAAACCTGAACGACTTTCACCGCAAACCATTACTCGGAAAGTACTCATTCATGTCAGATAGCGAAATTCTCCAAGGTCACATCCCGATGAGCGCGGCGGGTATGCGCTGCGATGCGGCATTGGCGCAGGCTTTTCCACAGTATTCGCGCTCCAAGCTCAGCGCCTGGCTGAAAGATGGCAAGATTTTGATCGAGGGCGAAACCGCGCGCGGCCGCGCGCCGGTGCGCGGTGGCGAGGCGGTACGGTTAGTCGCTGAGGTGGAAACCCTGACCATTGATGCACCGGAGGACATCGCGCTGCAGGTGCTGATCGACGATCCGGACTTTCTGGTGATCAACAAGCCCGCCGGTTTGGTGGTGCATCCGGGCGCTGGCAATCGCACGGGCACTTTGGTCAACGCGCTCTTGCATCGTGATCCCAGCTTGAGCGCCTTGCCGCGCGCAGGTGTGGTGCATCGCCTGGACAAAGAAACCAGTGGTGCGCTGGTGGTCGCGCGCAACATCGAAACCCATCACGCGCTAGTGAAGGCCTTGGCAAAGCACCAGATCACGCGTGAGTACCTCGCGCTGGTTTTTGGGCGGGTCATTGCGGGCGGAACGATTGACGCACCGATTGGCCGGCATCCTACCGACCGTTTGCGCATGGCGGTGGTGGAAAACGGCAAACCGGCGGTCAGTCATTATCGCGTGGTTGAACGTTTTGCCGCGCACACCTTGTTGCGGGTGGCGCTGGAAACGGGGCGTACCCATCAAATCCGTGTGCACTTGGCCAGTTTGCGCTGGACGATTGTCGGTGATCCCCTTTACGGCGGCGGTTTACGCTTGCCGGCCGGCGCATCCGATGTACTCAAAGACGCGTTGCGCGGTTTTCGACGCCAAGCGCTGCACGCCGAAACGCTGGTGTTTTCGCACCCGCGCAGTGGCAGCGAAGTACGCGCCAGCGCGCCCCTGCCAGACGACTTTCGCGTGCTGCTCGATACCGTACGCGCCGCTTAATCTATGGACAGCACACCGATCGGCTGGCTGGCGGCGACTGGGTTACCGCCCGGCGTGCTGGGTGGCACCGCCACCCGACGCGCCGGCGAAGCGAGCGGCACTTTTGCACACGCTAACTACGGCGAGCGCAGCGGCGATTGCCCCACATCCGTTGAACATAACCGTCGATTGTTATGCCAAGCGCTGGGCCTTGGTCTGGAACCGGTGTGGTTGCAGCAAGTGCATGGCACTGATGTGCTGCTGGCCGACGCGGCTGTTGCACGCGACCCAGCAGAGCGCGCGCCAGCCGATGCCTGCATTGTGCGCACCGTCGGTCGCGCCGCTGTGGTGTTGAGCGCCGATTGTCTGCCGATACTGCTGGCGTCCACGGACAATGACGAAGTCGCGGCGATCCATGCCGGCTGGCGCGGATTAGCGGCCGGCGTCATTGAAGCGACGGTGCGAAAGTTAAGCGCGACTCCGGCGAGCTTGCGCGTTTGGTTGGGCCCAGCGATTGGGCATCAGGCTTTTGAAGTTGGTCCGGAAGTACGCCGCGCCTTTGTCGATCAGCAGCGCGGCGCAGCGGACTGTTTTATGCAAGGCCAAGGCGATCGCTGGTTTGCTGATCTGTATGGTTTAGCGCGGCTGCGCTTGGCGGCGCTCGGCGTCAGCGCGGTAACTGGCGGTGAGCACTGCACCTTTGGCGCAGCTGCAGACTTCCACTCCTATCGCCGCGATGGCGCGCGCAGTGGCCGCATGGCGACGCTGATTTGGCGCCGCCAAGCTTGCTTCTAGTTGGCTTTCGCCGACTATTCCGTCTCCGCCTGGCAGCTCAGCAAGTCGTCGTTGTCAATCACCCAGGAATGATCGTCTCCACACAGCGACACGTCATCGACCACGCAAACGTCGCCGTCTTCGTCGACCAGTTTTACATCGTAATCGTCGCAGGGAATCTGATGAAGTTGGTAGCTGTCGCCACTTTCAATGACCTCGTCTCCCAATTGATCGGCGCCCCATTCTTCGTCTTGCGTCGACGACAGGTACAACTGATGGATTTCCCAGTCCGATTGGTTTTCGATCACGATCACAGAATCATCGTAATAACGGGCCTGGGACGGCGCGGCAAGGGTCAAAAGGCCAGCGACGCTCAGCGCCGCAGCCAAAGTACGCAGTTTCATAGGCAACCCCATAAGTGCAAACGCGTCAGTACGCCGACCTGCAAATCAGGCAAGCTTGCGCTCGCAAGACTACTAGGGAGTTAAGCCGGGTTTGCAGCCGTTTCGCATTTTTGACATTTAGCCCGGATGGACTGCGGCAGACCAGCCTGGCTTGTTCAGTTTTCCGAAAACGCGGCTTTCAAAAATTCCGGCATGGCCAGCGCGCCGCGGTGGATGTCGACATTGTAATAACGCGTTTCGAACTTCTTGGTCGCCGCACCACGCTCGCGGAAACTATTCAAATCAATGCCTTTGCGCGCCATGGTGCAGCTCCACCAGCCGGACGGATAACATGGCTGCGGGAAACACAAGGTGCGCGAAAAGCCAAAACCAGCGCCCTTCATCTGCGTACGCATGGCGGTGATCAGCGGTAAATGGATCAGCGGCGATTCGCTCTGCTGCACCAAAATGCCACCCGGTCGTAAAGAGCGCAGGCAGGACTGGTAAAACGCGCGATTAAACAAACCTTCCGCCGGCCCGACCGGATCGGTGGAATCGACAATGATGACGTCTACCGAGTCTGGCTCGTGTTCGGCCATGTATTTGATGCCGTCGCCAAACAACAATTTGGCGCGCGGATCGCCGTTGGATTCGCACAGTTCGGGGAAATACTGCTCAGCGAGGCGCGTGACGCGTTCGTCGATATCGCATTGCACGGCTTCTTCGACTTCCTCGTGTTTGAGGACTTCGCGCAAGGTGCCGCAATCACCACCACCGATGATGACCACCCGTTTGGCGCGCGGATGGGTGTACAGCGCCGGGTGCGACATCATCTCGTGGTACAAAAAGTTATCGCGCGTGGTCAACATCACGCACTGATCGATCACCATCAGGTTGCCCCAATCGGTGGTCTCATAAATGTCGATAGTCTGATACGGCGTCTTCTCAGAATGAAGCATCCGCTTGATTTTGAAAGAAATAGCCGAATTCGACCCGGCGTGCGCTTCGGTGTACCAGTTCTGATCCAGAGTGTGCATCGGGCGTTTGCCTTTTCCGGCTTGTCGACATCGTGAACCTCTCATTCTAACCGGGAATGAGGTGCTAGGCGGTAAGTGCTTGGTGACGTCCAGCTGTGAACTTCTGCGCAACGACTTATAGCAGGGGCACAGTCGCCCATCAGGGGCTTATCCTCCAACTGCCCTGCGTTTTTTGGAACCGCTTTGATGATCCGAACTGCCCTAACTCTGGCCCTGGCTGCAGCGCTTGCGCCGGCTGCGCACGCCGACACCCGCTTGCTGCGCTTTCCCGATGTCTCGGCCACGCACATTACGTTTGTGCATGCCGGCGATATCTACACGGTGCCGCGCGCGGGTGGCGCGGCAACGCGGTTGACCTCACATGACGGTTTGGAATTGTTCCCGAAATTTTCGCCGGACGGTCGCTGGATTGCGTTTTCCGCGCAGTATTCGGGCACTCGGCAAGTGTGGCTCATGCCGGCCGACGGCTCGGCGCCACCCAAACAGCTGACTTGGTACTCGGATATCGGGCCGCAACCACCGCGCGGTGGATTTGACTATCGCGTGCTCGATTGGACGCCCGATGGCCAGCACATCGTGGTCCGCATGAATCGGTTTGCGATGGATGATCGGGCCGGCATTCCGTATCTGGTGCCAGTCACAGGCGGCATGGAAAAGGCCTTGCCGGTGCCAGAAACCGGCGGTGGCATGCTGTCACCGGATGGTCAGAGTTATGTGTACACACCGATCGACCGCGAATTTCGTACCTGGAAACGCACCCGTGGTGGTCGCGCGCAGGATGTATGGGTGTATGACCTGAAGAACAACGATTCGCGCCGTATTACCAAGCACCGGGGCACCGACAATCAGCCCACCTGGGTAGGGGATAGCATTTATTTCACCTCCGATCGCGAGTACACGCTGAACTTGTGGAAGGTCTCGCCGCAGGGTGGCGAACCTAGCAAAGTCACCGATTTTCGCGATTTTGACGTGCTTTGGCCGAGCGCCGGCAGCGACGCCATCGTCTTCGAACAAGCCGGTGCGCTGTGGCTCTACACACCAGCCGACCAGCAGACCAAACAGCTATCGATCACGGTGATCGGCGATCGCAAAGACCTGCTGCCGGTGATCAAAAACGTCGCCGGGCAAATAGAGAGCGTGGATCTGTCACCCAACGGCGAACGCGCGTTGATTGCCGCGCGCGGCGATTTGTACACCGTGCCGGCCAAAGACGGCGAGATTCGCAACATCAGCCATAGCCCCGCCGCGCGCGAAATCAGCGCCAGTTTTTCCCCCGATGGCCAGCAGGTGGTCTATCTGTCTGATGCCAGCGGGGAATATGAAATTTACCTGCGCGCCTCAGATGGCAAAGGGGAGCCGCGCCGCATCACCACCGATGGCGATATTTGGCGCTTCCAGCCATTGTGGTCGCCGGATGGCAAGCGCCTAGCCTATGGAGACAAGAAAAATCGCCTGCGGGTGATTGAAGTGGCCAGCGGCCGCAGCACCGACGTGGACACCGCGAAGGTCGGCAATGAAATCACCACGTACGTGTGGTCACCCGATGGTTTGCATCTGGTTTGGGTGAAAACCGATGTCACCGGTTTGCAAAGGCTTTGGCATTACTCGGTAGGCGGCGACGCGCAGCAGCTCACCTTTGGCGATTTTGACGCCAACAGTCCGGCTTTTGATCCGAAAGGACGCTATTTGTATTTTCTTTCCAATCGCGATCACAACCTGAGTTTCTCCAGTTACGAGTTCAATTATCTGTACACCAACGCCACGCGTATTTACGCAGTAACACTCGCAGCCGATGGCCCGGCCTTTGGGCGACCGAAGAGCGACGAAATCGCGGTTCCTTCCAGCGCGCCCGATGGCGACAAGCCCAAAGCCGAGGCGAAAAAACCGTTGCGCTTGGATGTCGCCGGCTTTGATGCGCGGATTACCGCGCTCAGCGTGGCGCCCGGCAGCTATGGCGCGCTGACCGCCAATGCCAGCGGCGTGCTGTTCGTGGCGCTAAGCAACCCACAGGGTGGTGCTGGCGATCTCAAGCATTTTGTTATAGACACGGGCAAAGAAAGCACGATTCTGAAAGGCATTGGCGGCTACACATTGTCAGCCAATGGCGAAAAAATTCTGTTTCGCATCGGCGACGACAAACTCGGCATTGCCGATGTTAAACCCGATCAGGATTCCAGCAAAACGCTGGATTTGTCCAAGCTAGAACAGCGTATCGATCCAAAAGTGGAGTGGGCGCAAATTCTGCGCGACGGCTGGCGCACCTGGCGCGACTGGTTTTACGACCCTGGCATGCATGGCAATGACTGGGAAGCCATTTACCAAAAGTACGCGGCCTTATTGCCGAGCGTGGCACATCGCAACGATTTGGATTATTTAATCAATGAAATGGCCGGCGAATTAAACGCCGGCCACATTTATGTAGAACGCGGTGATGAGCCGCAGGTGCCGCGCAAAGCCGGTGGTTTCCTTGGCGCAGAAATTGTCGCGGACGATTCAGGTTATTTCCGCATCGACCGTATTTTCCCCGGCCAGAACTGGTCCGATCCCTTCCGTTCGCCGTTAACCGAAGCGGGTGCCAACGTCAAAGCGGGTGATTACATTCTGGCAGTGGATGGTGTCGCGGCCAACTCGGTGCAGAATTTCTACCAATTACTAGAAAATAAAGCCGACCGCGTGGTGCGTTTATCCATCAACCACACCGCCAGCAGCACCGGCGCGCGCGATGTGGATGTGAAAACCATCGGCAGCGAAGAAGGTTTGCGTTATCTGGACTGGGTTCAAAAACGCCGCGCGATGGTCGACAAACTATCCAACGGGCGCATCGGTTATATCCATCTGCCCAATACTTTATTCGAAGGCAATCGTGAGCTCTTCAAACAGTTCCCGGCGCAGATTAATAAAGACGCGCTGATCGTTGACGATCGCTACAACGGCGGTGGTTTTATCCCCGACCGCATGATCGAAATCCTCGCGCGCCAGCCGCTGAATTACTGGAAACGCCGTGGCCTGGAACCGCAAGCGCAACCGTTTTTATCGCACCGCGGCCCCAAAGCGATGTTGATCAATGGCCAGTCATCCTCGGGTGGTGATGCGCTGCCATTTTACTTCCGCGAATTGAAGCTCGGCACCTTGATCGGCACCCGCACCTGGGGCGGTTTGATCGGCGTTTCCGGCAATCCGGGTTTGGTCGACGGCGGCTCGGTAACCGCCGCAACCTTCCGATTTATGGACAAAGACGGCAACTGGGCGGTGGAAAACGAAGGCGTCAGCCCGGATATCGAGGTCATCGACACCCCGCACTTGGTAGCACAAGGCCGCGACCCCAGCCTAGAAAAAGCGGTTGAAGTGCTGCTCGCCGAGTTGGCGAAGAACCCGGTAAAACAGATCATCGCACCCGCCGCACCGAGCGATTTTGGCAAACCTGGACAGCCGTTGGAGTAGGCTGGTTGTTGGTGACAAAAGTGTCGGGCCTGGGCTTTGCTAGAGCGGAGCTTGCTCCGCGGCCTCTGGCCCGACGCCAACCAACAACCAACAACCAACAACCAACAACTACAATCGGCACCGTTCTCCCCGCCGGAAGCCAAACCCATGTCGAAATACGCTTTGCTGCTGTGCCTGTTGTCCACCCTCGCGACCGCCCAGGACGGTTGGCGCGTACCCATGCATGAGGTGCACGAGCCGTCGATTGATCAGGCGCATGCGCGTGCTGATTGGCTTCTCAATAATCTCAATACCGATGCCTACGGTCGCGAAGACCTGCCCCAAGCGCGTGCCTTGCTGGATGCACCCACGCGTAAGGCGGACCATGAGGCGCTGGTCGGCAACTGGCGCTGCCGCTCCACGCAGATTGACCCCAGCGGCGTTTTTGCCTATCCCGCCTTCCGCTGCAGCGTCGAATTAACCGAAGACGGCATTTTGATGTTCACCAAAACCACCGGCTCGCAACGTCGGCATGGGCAGATTTACCCGTTTAGCGACAGCAGCTGGGTGTTTCTGGGTGGTCGCTCGGTCAATGACGATCCGTATCGCGCATATAGCGGCACGCTCAGTGATTTGGACGGCGAGCGTTTGCAAGATGACAGCATCGGATTGTTAGAAACGCTGCGAGACGGTCGGATCAGAATCATTTTTGACGCCAGCGAGCAAGCTGTCGAGTTTTACGAGTTGAGTCGCTAGTGGGCTGCGCCTACTCTTGATCCAGCCGCGCCGCGTACCCCTATTGGAATACCCATCTGGCGCCTTTGATGTCCGAACCTATCTCGACAGCGGCGCCCAACGGCGCTACCGCACGGCGCGTTTTTGCTGAACTTAGGCCCTATGTACGCCAGCACCGTTGGCGTATTGCGGGCGTTTTATGTTTATTGGGACTGGCTAAAATCGCCAATTTGGGCGTGCCGATCAGTTTCAAGGCGATTATCGATGCGCTGACCCCCAGCCAGCAGGCCTTGGCAATTCCCGGTGCCTTGCTGCTGGCGTATGGATTATTGCGTCTGTCGGCCGCGGTCGCCGGTGAGTTGCGCACCATCTTGTTCGCGCGGGTGCACATCGGCGCGCGGCGCAAGGCCGCGCTAGACAGCTTCAAACACGTGCATCAACTGGGCCTGCGCTTTCATCTGGAGCGCCGCACCGGTGGGCTGTCACGCGTGATTGAACGCGGCACTGGGGCTATCGAGGATTTTCTCTATTACTGCGTGATCACCATCGCGCCGACGCTGTTTGAGGTGACGATCGCCACCGCTTGGTTGTTGTACGCCTATCCGAATATCTATGCCGGCGCCACGCTGCTGACGTTGGCGCTGTACGTCACGGCGACCATTGTCATCACCAATTGGCGCACGCTCTACTACCGGCGCATGAACGACGCCGATAACGAATCGGCGGCGCGCGCCGTCGATAGTCTGCTCAACTACGAAACGGTCAAGTACTTCGCCAATGAAGACTACGAGGCGCGTCGTTACGATGAACAACTGGGGCGTTGGCAAGCTGCCGCGGAAAAAAGTTGGTTCTCGTTGGGCGTACTGAACGCCAGCCAGGCGATCATCATTGCCTGTGGTCTGACGGTGTTGATGTGGCTGGCGGCGCGCGATGTAGCAGCTGGTGAGATGACCATCGGCGATCTGGTGCTGATCACCACACTGCTGATTCAGTTGTTCGTGCCGCTCAATATCCTCGGCATGATGTATCGCGATATCAAACAAGCGCTCAACGATATGGGGCGGATGTTTGAGCTACTCGGCGAACCGCGCGAGATCGTCGATGCCGAACAGGCGCCCACACTGCAGGTCAACGGCGCGGGCATCCGTTTTGAACACGTTGGCTTTGCCTACGATGTACGCCGCCCGATCCTGCACGATGTGTGTTTTAGCGTGCCTGCCGGTCATACGGTGGCGGTGGTCGGTGCTAGCGGGGCCGGCAAAAGCACGCTGGCGCGCTTGCTGTATCGCTTTTACGAGGTGGGCAGCGGCGCCATTTTGATCGACGGCCAGGATTTGCGTGCGGTCACTCAACATTCCTTGCGCCAGGCGATTGGCATCGTGCCGCAGGACACGGTGTTATTCAACGACAGCCTCTATTCGAATATTGCGTACGGTCGTCCGGATGCCAGCCGCGAGGAAGTGATCGCAGCGGCGCGTGCCGCGCAGATCCATAATTTTATTGAGAGTTTGCCAGACGGTTACGAGACGACGGTCGGCGAACGCGGCCTAAAGCTGTCGGGTGGCGAAAAACAACGCGTCGCCATCGCCCGCACTGTGTTGAAAAACCCGCCGATTCTGTTGTTTGACGAAGCCACCAGCGCGCTGGATACCGCCACCGAGCGTGAAATCCAATCACAGCTAGATGCCATCGCCAAAAACCGCAGCACGCTGGTGATCGCCCATCGACTCTCGACCGTGGTGGGCGCCGACCAAATCCTGGTGATGGACGCCGGCCGCATTGTGGAGCGCGGTCGTCACGATCAATTGCTAGCGCTGAATGGCGCGTACGCCAAACTGTGGGCTTTGCAGCAGGCTGAGGCAGAGGCTTGAGGCTGCCGGGCTGGAAACCGTCCAGACGGAAGGTTTCTGGAGGCTTCCTCAGGACTTCTTCAGCAAAGCACCCAAAGCCGCAAACGGGTTATGCGCCGCCACCGGCGCCGCGCTGTCGCCGGTCAGGCTGCCATGTTGATGATCCAAATAGCGGGAATGCTCGTTATCGTGGCAATAGATACACAACAATTCCCAATTGCTGCCGTCCGCCGGATTGAAGTCGTGGTCGTGATTGCGGTGATGCACGGTTAATTCGGTCAAGTTGATGCGCGTAAACTCGCGCGCACAACGCCCGCAGATCCACGGATACATCTTCAGCGCTTGCTCGCGATAACCATGGCCACGTTGTTCGGCCGCCTTACGGCTTTGCGCTACGATTTTGTCCAGCTTAAATGTGTTCAACTTAGAAACCTCGATAAACCGGGGGCGACATGATGGCGCTTTTGCAGAGTGTAGCTCGCGCTGCTGCTCATGCCTTCGTAGAGGCAGCTTGCTCCGCTGCTTTTTCTGCTTAGCCGCACCCTGAGCGGAGCAAGCTCTGCTCTCCAAAAACAATCTGCACTGCTACCGAAAAAACCGCTCCGCTTGCTCATAGCGTACGCCAATGGCCTTGGCGAACTGCTCGTCGCTGTCCATATCTCCCACCATTAGCGACTGATCAAGCGCTAAGCCGTGTTTGCGCGCCAGTGCGATGCCCATGCCGGGCATCGGTTTTCGGCAAAAACAGCCCGCCGGGAACGCCGGATGTGGGCAATAGGCGATATCGGTGATCGGCACACCCAACAATTCCACCGTTCTATCGAAACAGGCGCGCGCCTGCGTAGCGCTGAGTTTGCCGGACGCCACACCACTCTGATTGGACACAAAAAACAGCGACCAACCCTGCTCTCGCCAGTGCTGCAGCTTTTCGCGCCTGCCCGGCAAAATCTCAATGTCAGCCGGATCAGTCGGATAAATCTCGCCGCTGATGGTTTTGCGAATGGTGCCATCGACGTCTAAAAACAGCGCTTTGGTGTTACCGCTGAGCTCTGGGCTCGGTTTGCGCGCAAAGCGCAGTTCCTCGATCACCGCGAAACCTTCATCAAGATTCGGCGGCTCAAAACACGCCGCAAAGCGCGCCAGCGCCATCGGCGGCGGCAAATTGGAGTCAGTTTTGCTCAGCTCTTTGAGTTCATCGGGACCGAGCAGTTTGTCGTAGCGCTGCAAAATGCGCAGCACGATATTGATCAGCGCCTCGTGCACTGGCGTGGCTAGAAAATGGCAACGCACCGGCACACCTGCCGCATGCGCGGCGCGGATCACCGGCCAACGCGAGGCGCGCGTCGGGTAGGTGTTATCCAGCACCACGCGAGCATCGGTGCCCAATTGTTGCGACAGCAGCGGAATCAGATCGTCCAAACTGCCACCCGCCATATCCCGATTGAGGCGCCGGAAGCCGGCCTCCACATAACGCGACACCAACGAGGATTTGCCGGCACCCTGCACGCCCATGATGATCACCACCTCAGGCGCGCTGGCCGGCGGGTCGCCGGCGGCCAGCGTGCTGGGTGGAAGCGCCAGCGGCAGCAGTGCGGCAAGTGCATCCGCGCTGGCGGTGAAACTGATCTTGCCGACCAGCCCTTCGCGATCCTTGCCATCCAACTGAATCTGCAACGCCGCTAAGCTGGCGCTGACACTCTCCGGCCGCGTGGCGCCGATCAATGCCAAGAGCGGCGGGCCGGCATCCAGCAAGGTCGCCAGCGCCGCCTGATGCGGCGTCACCTGATGGCGCAGCGCAATCGGTTTCATCGCGCGATTTTTCTCTAGCGTATCCACCTTAGCGTGTCCGCCGAGCGGGCGATGCGCCAGAAAGGGCACGGCAAGTTGACGGGCCAATTCCAGCGTGCCGTCGGCGGCACTTTTGCGATTGATCACGCTTAACTCGTTTTGGATCGCCGTGACCACAAAATGGCGTTGCGCTTGACGAATCTCGGCGATATCCACATTGCACAGGCCGAGGTGCAGAATTTTGCCGGCCTGCTGCAACTGTGCCAGCGTCGCCAAACTGTCTTCAAAGGGGCAGGAAGGATCGTTGCCATGTAACAACAGCATGAAGATCTGCTCGACACCCAAAGCCAACAAACTACCGTCGACCGCTTTGCGCAGGTGTTCAGGACGCGCATTGGGCAGCCATCGACCTTTGGGTCTGGCCATGCCAGCCTTGGTGATGACTCGAATGTCTTCTCGCGGGCCATGCCAGGCTTTGATTGCCTCGCGCGCCAGCACTTCGCCGTAATGCAAATCCGCGTCGCTTAGCGCATAGGAATCAGCGGTATCCAGAACCCGCACGCCGCCATCTAAAGCACAGTGGATAACGTCGATTGCTGCTGTCTGCGCTGGACGGCCTTCGGTAGACAAGCGCAGCAGACCCAGGGCAATCGGGACTTGCAGCACTCCCAATACGCCGTAGTGAGTCATAGCGGTCATCGATCACTCCAAGTCGAAACGACGCGATCAGCGCATCGCGGAATCCAGCAATCGTGCCGCCATTGCGGGTGGTTCTTTAAGGATGGTTTCCAACTGCGCGGTACGAAAATCGCAAAGCACCTGCGCATTGGTGTACGGCGCAACAATCTCGAAACGGCGCCGCTCCAGATAATTGATCACTTCTTCCCCATAACGCTGCGCCAGCGGCGCGCGCAACTCAACATAACGGGCTTGCACCTGGCCAAGCTCGAGATTCTGGCTAGGGGGTGGCAATTCGCGGCGCATGCCGGCGTCTGCAGTCGTCAACACTTGTACAAATGCGGCCTCAAATAGCTGGTGATTTTCCGCACTGAGTCCGCTGCCTAACACGCTAAAACCACTGTAATCACCCTGACTGCCGGCCAGCGCGGCGCAGTCGTTCACATCGCGCACTTTTAGCTCACGCAAGGCTTGCAGCTCCGCTTGTCCCCAGGCAATACGCGCTTGTTCGCTAGCAAAACCGAGGCGATCGCGACCAAGTTTTGCCAGCTTCGGTCTGGCCTTTTGCAAAGCCTGGGTTACGCTAGCACCGGCTGCCAAGTCGGCCAGGATTGCGTCACGCGGCGACTGCACATCATTGGGGTAATAGGTTTCTAGCGCGATAAAAGCCGGGTGGGCGTGCAGATCGGTCGCCTGTTTAAGCGCGGGATCTAGTTTCTCCTGCACCCATTGAGTGCGTAGCAGGCCAAAACACGCCAGCAGGGCCAGCGAGAAAACCACCGCAAAGGAGATCAGCAGACCCTGATCGTCCAGTTCTCGGCCACGCTGCACCAAGGTAATCACCACAACGGCCACAAGGCCACAGAGCGGAAAGATCAGGATCGGCAACCACTCGATCATGATTTCACTCCGAACAAACCCACTTCAAAACCTGCCGCGCGTAAACGTCGGGTGATTTTGATGCTGAGGTAGATCCAACAAATGATGCCGATCAGCGGCACGCTGGAGCAGAACATCAGCACTAGCTTGCGGTTCATCGTGTAGGCAAAGCCACTACAAATCTTCAGTACACCGCTGATCGCGTAAAACAGCACCGCCGCCGAAATGGCGTACGCCAGCAACACCGGCATATCGGGCACATTGCCGATGAGGCGCGCGATCAAACTGAGCGCGATGCTATACGCCAACACCTTTTGTCCACGCGCCGCCATCGCCAACCTGTCGTGCCCGCTGAGTGTTTCAGGCACGCGCTCGGCGTTCGGCACAGCGCGACGATCTGCGCTGGCGTCCTGCTCGGCGGGCTCGGTGGGGCCAGCAGTTGCACGCGGCGCGGCGCTGCGCGACGTTGCCGCGGCAGCGCTGCGCGCGGCTGCTGGGCTCTTGCTGCTAGCCGCGCCAGGCGCAGCCGCGCTGACCGCCGCCGCGCTAGGCCTTGCTGCCGCCGCCTGCTCAGCCGGGGGCTCGGATACTTCGAGCGGTACCAGCTCAAAGTTAGTGGTCAAAATCGGCTCGCGCGCAGGCGGCGATGTTTCTTCCTTAGCCTGCGCTGCAAGCAATGTTAGAGCCGCACTATCAATGGCTACTGGTTGCTCAGCCGCTTCGATGGGCACCAGTTCAAATGTCGACGAAAACACCGGCACAGGCGCCGCTTTGCTGGCGCTAGGCGCTGTTTGCACAACAACCGCAGCCGCCTGATCAGCGGTCTCAATGGCCGCCAGTTCAAACACCAGAGATTCAGTAGGCGGCGGATCCGGATTGCCAATCAGCAAGCGTTGCGCCGCGAAACCGCTGTAGAAATCGCTTTCTGACGCGAACTGCGCTTGCGGCACCTCGAGCAACATAATGAGGTTGCGCTGTTGCGCTGGATTGATCGGATCGGGACTAATCAACGTGGTGAGCACGATTTGCAGCGGCGTTTCTCTGCCTGCTTGCAATAGTTGCGTGCGTCCAGACCAGCCGCGCCCGCTCACCGGCTGCGCCGCAGCGCTGCGATCAATAGCCGGGTATTTTTTCTGCAATAGCCCAAGCGCCGATTCCGCCAGTCGATCAGCAGCAACGGCGCCGGCCGGACTCGCTTTTAGCAATATCGACAGCAGCACACCGGTATCTTTCTCGGTGCCCGCCAGCGCCTGCGCGGTCGATTTAATCGTGAAGGACGCCGGCGCCAGCAGCGCAATATCAGGCGCCAGCGAATGAGCGGAATCGGCAGCGTTCATAGCGCGAGGAACCGGATATCAATCAAATTCAGATATTCGACGCTAACACTCAGACTTGGCTATTTCTAGCCCGAATGTTTGATCAATTCGCACTGGCCCGCATGTTTCATGAATTCGCGCCAGTCTCAATCCGGCCGCAACACATCGATCGCTAACACGGCCTCATACGGCGGCACGCTGCATTCGATGACATCGCGAGCGGCGATCTGCAAATAAACACCGACGACATCGGCGTGGATCGGCAACTGCGCAACACAGCGGTCGGCCAGGGCGGCCGCTCGTATGGAGCTGGCCCCTTGTGCGCGTAGAAATTCAAACACGCGGAACAACGAATAACCCTGATACAAGACATCGTCGATGACCAGCACCTGGCGGTCTTTGACGCTCGGTGAGTCAGCAGCAGGCGCGTCCAATCGGGTCTCTGGATGCAGCAAGTGTAAATCGTCGGAATAGCGTTTGACCTTGAGATCCAGCCGGTCCACGACAAAACCAGGCTGTAAAGCGGCCATCGCCGCCACCAATCGATCCGCTAGCGGCGCGCCACGGCGTAACACGCCAACCACCACCGGGCGCTGTGTAGGATCAAGCAAAGCCAAGCTTTGACGCGCCATGCGCGCGATCACCTGTTCCAGATCGTCAGCGCTGTAAAGACAAAACCGCGCCCCTGCAACTTCAGTCATGTCTAATCCGTTGGCCGTTGATGCCGCAATTGTCGACTATCGAACCGCGCCCCGCCAGTTTGCGCAGCCGACCCGCCTAACGAAACAACTTCGCCGGCAAGCCCAAACGGCCGGCGGCCTCGCGCATGTGGGCGTGGGCGATCGCAACCGCCAGTGCGTCGGCCGCGTCTGCCTGCAATTGGCCTTGCAGCGTCAACAAAATGCCGACCATGTATTGCACTTGGGACTTATCGGCGCCGCCGTTACCCACCACCGAGTTCTTGATGTGACGCGGCGCATATTCGCTGACCGGCAATCCGGCGTTCACGCACGCACAAATCGCCGCGCCGCGGGCCTGACCGAGTTTCAATGCCGATTGCGGATTCTTCGACAAAAACACCGTCTCCACGGCCGCTTCATCGGGTTTGAACTCGGCAATCGCCGCGCTCACACCGTCAAAAATGTCCTTCAAGCGCAACGGGAAGCTTTCGTCCGAGGTTTGCACCACGGCGTGGTGCACATGGCGCAGCTGACCGCGTTGCGTGGAGATCAAGCCTAAACCGGTGCGTCGCGAACCCGGATCAATCCCTAAAATACGCACGCTCATGGGTAGGACATACAGTGGTTGATCCAGCAGGAGAAAACGCAGCCTAACATCGCGGCACGTCGGATAGGCGGGCGTTCCAGCGGGCTATCTGACGCTTTTGGTTTTACGCACTTCCGGTGCAGGAGCATGCCGAGTGCAACTCGGCGTTTCAGGGGCTATTCGGCGCTCTACAGGCTATCTGGATCGCGGACTTGTAGTCGGCTCTTTTGGCTTTGCGCTTCCAGGTCACCTGCGACTTTGACTTTGCACAGCAGCAACGCCATTCCCTACAATCCGCTTCCCACCGCCGGAGCTACGCCCGTGCGTATTCTGCTTATCTTGTTGTTCTCCCTTGGCGCCTGTGCCGTGCATGCCACTGAAACGCTGACCATTGACCGCCTCGTTGAGGATCCTGCCTTGTCTGGAACTGCACCACGCTCGCTCAAGCTCGCGCCGGACGGCCAGCGGGTCAGTTTTTTGCGCGGTAAAGATGACGACCAAACAGTGTTTGATTTGTGGGAATACCACGTGCCCAGCGGCCAAACGCGCATGTTAGTCGACTCGGCCAGTTTGGGTGGCGGTGGCGATGAACAATTGTCAGATGAAGAAAAGGCGCGCCGTGAACGTCTGCGTATCGCCGGCACGTCGGGAATTGTTGAGTATCAATGGTCGGCGGACGGTAAACAGCTGTTATTCCCGATTGCCGGCTCATTATTTGTCTATCGCATCGGCGCCAAACCTGACGAAGCGGTGCGCGAGTTAACTCGCGCCACGGACGGTTTTGCTACCGACCCGAAGTTTTCGCCGCAAGGTCGCTATGTCAGTTTTGTGCGCGATCGCAGTTTGGTGGCCATTGAAATTAGCACGGGCAAAGAACTAGCCCTGAGCCCCAAGGCGCAAGCGACGGTGAGTTATGGCATGGCCGAATTTGTCGCGCAGGAAGAAATGGATAGGCTCACCGGTTATTGGTGGGCACCCGACGATAGCGCGGTGGCCTATGCGCGGGTCGATGAGGCACCTGTTGCCATCGAGAAGCGCTTCGAAATTTACGCCGACCGCACCGAAGTGATCGAGCAGCGTTATCCGGCCGCCGGCAAAGCCAATGCGGAGGTGCGGCTTTTTTTACACAGGATTAAAGCGCCGGACGATATTGAAATCGATCTTGGCGCTGATGCAGACATCTATCTGGCGCGGGTGAACTGGTTACCCAACGCCGCCGCGTTGATAGTGCAGCGGCAAAGCCGTGATCAGCGCCAGCTTGATCTGCTGCTCGCCGATGCCACATCCGGCAAGAGTTCGCTGATTCATCGTGAAAAAAGTAAGACCTGGGTGAATTTGCACAACGCTTTGCGCGTCTTGCCCGACTCGAAGAGTTTCATTTGGTCGAGCGAAAGCAGCGGCCATGCGCATTTGGAATTACGTGCAATCGATGGCAGCTTGATCCGGCCAATCACCCAGGGGCCATGGGTGGTTGATGATGTTTTGGCGCTGGACGCCAAACGGCGGCGTATTTATTTTAGCGGCAACGCGGACGATCCACGCGAGCGCCACGTTTATGTCATGTCACTGGATACCAAAACGCCCAATTCGCCCACCCAAGTGACGCTCTACAGCGGTTGGCACGACGCCGTTTTCAGCGACGATGCACGGGTGTTTGTCGACACCTTTTCAAACGAAAATACGCCGCCGCAGGTACGCTTATTTGACGCCGCCGGTAAGGAACTGGCCATTCTGCAGGCCAATACGGTGGATGAAGATCATCCCTACTATCGCTATCTAGACGCCCACCGCAGCCCAGAATTTGGCACCCTGCAAGCATCCGATGGCCAAACGATGCACTATCGGTTGATCAAACCGCTGGGTTTTGTCGAAGGCAAACGCTATCCGGTGGTGGTGCGGGTGTATGGCGGTCCGCATGTGCAATATGTGCAGCGTCGCTGGGATGAACGCTGGGGATTGTTTGACCAAGTGCTAGCGCAGCGTGGTTTTATTGTTTATTCCTTGGACAATCGTGGCAGTGATCGGCGTGGTGTGGAGTTTGAGTCACCGATCCACCGGGCGATGGGCGGTCCGGAAGTAGACGACCAAATGGTCGGCATTCGTTGGCTGGCGCAACAGAGCTTTGTGGATGCCAAACGCATCGGCGTATTTGGCTGGAGTTATGGCGGTTACATGTCTTTGATGCTGCTCGCTAAACATTCCAACCAAGTGGCAGCAGGCGTGGCGGTCGCACCGGTTAGCGAATGGCGTTTATACGACACCCATTACACCGAACGTTATATGGACGACCCGCAGAAGTATCCAGCTGCCTACGAGCAGAGCGCGGTTTTCGCGCACCTCGCCGGTCTGCGCAGCCCGCTCTATCTGATCCACGGCATGGCCGATGACAACGTGCTGTTTACCCATTCCACGCGCCTGATGGCAGAACTGCAACAGCGCGGAACGCCATTCGACCTGATGACCTATCCAGGCGGCAAACATGGGCTGGCAGGTCAGGCGACCCGCAAACACGTCTTTACCGCGATCGTTAGTTGGCTGGAGCGGCAACTGCAGGCTAAGTGAGCGCGTGCAATTGATGAAACATCAGGGCTCCTGCCCTCACATTCCATCATTCTGTAGGTGCTAGCTTCAGCAAACTACTTCCGTAGTTCGAAGGCTTAGGCTACATTCCGCAGAAGTCTCTTCAGGTTTGGGCGAATGGCGAGCAATGTTCAATCTACAACGCTCACGGGACTATCCGGCGTAGCGCGCCGCTTGGTTTCGGAGGGCGCGTTGTCGGAATCGGATGCTCGAAAAGCGTCCGAGGCCTCGTCCAAGCAGCGCGTTTCGCTGATTGCCTATCTAATCGAAAATGGACTTGCCGATCCACGCGCAACCGCCGCCGCGGCCAGCCAGGAATTTGGCGTCCCGCTGTTCGATGCATCCGCCATCGATTTGAAACAGGCTCCGATCAAGGCGATCGAACCTGCGCTGATGGAAAAACACCGCGCGGTACCGCTCTACAAACGCGGCAATCGCATGTTCATCGGCATCGCTGATCCCACCAACGATCGCGCGCTCGAAGAGATCAAGTTTCAGTCCAAAATGCTGGTCGAACCGATCATCGTTGATGACAACACGCTGACCCGGCTGATCGAACAAGCGCTGGCGCAGGGCGACACCATCACCGAGGGCATGGAGGATTCGGAAGGTCTGGAGAACCTGGATGTTCAAAGTGGCGACGACGATATGGAGGGCGCATCGTCGGCGTCTGGCGTGGATGTGCAGGGCAATGACGATACGCCGGTGGTGCGTTTCATCAACAAAGTGCTGGTCGATGCGATCAAACGCGGCGCGTCGGACATTCACTTTGAGCCGTACGAGCACAATTACCGGGTGCGCTTTCGGATGGACGGCATCCTTAAACAAGTGGCCTCGGCGCCGGTAAAACTCAGCGCCCGAATGGCGGCGCGCCTGAAAGTGATGTCGTCACTGGACATCGCCGAAAAGCGCGTACCGCAGGACGGTCGAATCAAGCTCAATCTGTCAAAAACCAAAGCTGTCGACTTTCGGGTCAGCACCTGCCCGACTTTGTTCGGCGAAAAAGTCGTGTTGCGTATTCTCGATGGCTCCGCAGCTAAGCTCGGTATCGACAAACTCGGTTACGAAGAAGACCAAAAACGCCTGTTCCTTGATGCTATCGGCAGACCCTATGGCATGGTGCTGGTGACCGGACCGACCGGCAGCGGCAAGACCGTGTCTTTGTATACCGCGCTCAATATTCTGAACACCGATGAGCGCAATATCTCAACGGCTGAAGACCCGGTGGAAATTCGCGTATCTGGCATCAATCAGGTGCAAATGAATATCAAGGCGGGCATGACCTTTGCCGCTGCCTTGCGTTCTTTCTTGCGGCAAGATCCCGACATCATCATGGTCGGCGAGATTCGCGATTTGGAAACCGCGGAAATCGCCATCAAAGCCGCACAAACCGGCCATATGGTGCTGTCCACGCTACATACCAACGATGCGCCGCAAACCATTTCCCGCTTGATGAACATGGGCATCGCGCCCTACAACATCACGTCGTCAGTGACCTTGGTGATTGCCCAGCGCCTCGCGCGCCGGCTGCACGATTGCAAACGACCCATGTCGCTGCCGCGTCATGCGCTTATCGCCGAAGGGTTCACAGACGAAGACATCGCCACCATGCAATTGTTTGAGCCGGTCGGTTGCGGCGGCTGCAATGAAGGTTACAAGGGTCGAACCGGCATCTACCAAGTGATGCCCTTGTCTGAGCATATCTCCCGTATCGTGCTGGGTGGCGGTAACGCCTTGCAGATTGGTGAAGCAGCGCAGCTGTCGGGCATTCCCGATTTGCGCAGATCGGCATTGATGAAGGCTAGGGCTGGTATGATCTCGCTCGCTGAAATGAACCGCGTCACCAAGGATTGACGACCATGGCAACCGCGACAGCTCGCGCCAAAGCACCCGCAAATCGCGGTATTGGCGAATTACAGACCTTCACCTGGGTGGGCACGGACAAACGTGGCCATAAGCTCAAAGGTGAAGAGTTAGGCAAAAGTGCCAATTTGGTTAAAGCGCACCTGCGCAAGCAAGGCATCAACGCCACCAAAGTCGCTCAAAAACGCGCTTCCATTTTTGGTAAAACAGGTTCGGCTATTACACCCCAGAATATCGCGGTGGTTAGCCGTCAGCTGGCAACGATGATGAAAGCGGGTGTGCCTTTGGTGCAGAGCTTTGAAATGATCGCTGGCGGTCAAGATAATCCGCGGCTGAAAGACATGCTCACAGCGGTTAAAACCGACGTGGAGGGTGGCTCTTCATTGTCGGAGTCACTTGGTAAACATCCCGCATACTTCGATGAGCTGTACGTCAACTTGGTGCGTGCAGGTGAATCAGCGGGTGTGCTGGATATCGTGTTGGAAACCGTTGCCAATTACAAAGAGAACATCGAAGCTCTGAAGGGTAAGATCAAAAAGGCTCTGTTCTATCCAGCGTCCGTGATTGCAGTGGCGCTGGTGGTGTCATCGGTGATTTTAATTTACGTAGTACCGCAATTTGAGGCGACCTTCAAAGGCTTTGGCGCCGATTTGCCAGCCTTTACGCGCATGATCGTGGATGCTTCGAAGTTCATGATTTCGTATTGGTGGTTTATTTTATTGGTCACGGTCGGTGCCGGCTTCGCTTTTGTGACCGCGCTACGTCGATCCCGCACGTTCGCTCGTTTGATTGATCGCTTCATGTTGCGTCTGCCCATTATCGGCATGATTTTGCACAATTCCGCGGTGGCGCGTTTCGCACGCACGCTAGCCATCACCTTCAAGGCGGGTGTGCCGCTGGTCGAAGCGTTGGAAACGGTCTCTGGTGCGACCGGCAACATCATTTACGACGAAGCAGTAGCACGCATCAAAGAAGATGTGGCAGTTGGCCATCAGCTCAACTTAGCCATGAAACAAGTTGGAATTTTTCCGCTCATGGTCGTGCAGATGACCGCTATCGGTGAAGAATCCGGTGCTTTGGACACCATGTTGATCAAAGCGGCGGAATTCTACGAGACGGAAGTCAACAACTCGGTGGACGCGCTGTCCAGCCTGCTTGAACCGTTAATCATGGTGGTCATCGGTACGCTGGTTGGTGGCATGGTTATTGGTATGTATCTGCCGATCTTCAAACTGGCGGCGGTGGTCTGAACGAAGTGCTGGATTTGCTAGTGCTATTCCCGGCCGTCGCCATTGCGGCGGCTGGGATACTGGGTCTGATCGTCGGTAGTTTCTTGAATGTTGTGATTCTGCGGCTGCCGCCCATGTTGGAGTATGGCTGGCGGCGCGAAGCGCTGGATATTCTCGAAGACCAAGCGATCGATATCGGCCCGGCGCCACCAGGATTGATGGTGGAACGCTCGTGTTGCCCGAAATGTGGCGTGCAAATTAAAGCGTACGACAATATCCCAGTGCTCAGTTATGCGCTGCTGCGCGGCCGTTGTCGGGCTTGCGGTAACCCAATCTCGATGCAATATCCATTGGTCGAACTGGCAACTGCGGTTGCCACCGCTCTGTGCGTTTGGCGATTTGGTGTCAGCGCCGATGCGCTCGCCGCAATTGGATTGACTTGGACGCTGATCGCGCTCGCCGGCATCGATTTGCGCACCCAGTTGCTGCCTGACGGGTTAACCTTGCCATTGCTTTGGGCTGGTTTGTTGCTGAGCCTGCTGCCATTTATGCCTCCGCCCGGCCAAGCCATTGTCGGGGCGAGTAGCGCCTACTTATGTTTGTGGTCGGTGTTCTGGATATTCAAATTAGTAACCGGTAAAGATGGTTTGGGCTATGGCGATTTTAAGCTCATGGCGGCTTTGGGCGCTTGGTTTGGCCCGAGCGCCATTTTGCCGATTATTCTGATGTCCTCGGTCAGTGGCGCGCTGTTTGGCATCTCATTAATGGTGCTGCGCGGACGTGATTCGCAAATCCCCATGCCGTTTGGACCCTTTATTGCAGCGGCCGGATTCGTTTACATGCTTATTGCGCCGAAATTGAATGACTGGCTGCCACAGTTTGTTGTCTAAACCACTCATCATCGGACTAACGGGCGGCATTGCTTCCGGTAAATCCACCGTTTCGGCGACTTTCACCGAACTTGGCGCCAGCATTGTCGACACCGACGTGATCGCACGGCAAGTGGTGTTGCCCGGTAGCGCAGCACTGACTGAGTTGATCGCGGTATTTGGTGCTTCGGTTTGCCTAGCCGACGGCAGCCTTGATCGGCGTGGTTTGCGTGAACGTGTCTTCTCAGACGCCGATGCAAAGGGACGGCTAGAAGCAATTTTGCACCCGCGTATTCGTGCGCAGGCGCGCAAGCAGGTCGAAAGTGCGCAAGGTGATTACGTAGTGCTGGTGGTTCCCTTGTTAGTGGAATCTGGGCGCCAATACGACTGGGTCGACCGGATCTTGGTAGTCGATATTCCTCACCAGCAACAGCTGCGTTTACTTATGCAACGTGATGACGTCAGCGTTGACTTGGCCAGCGCCATGATGACCGCACAAGCGGATCGGGGCAGCCGACTGACTATCGCCGACGATGTGATTCGCAATAGCGGCAGCGTGGCCGATTTGCAGGCGCAAACGCGCAGCGCGGATCGGCGTTATCGCGCGATGGTTCAACAGGTTCAACCCGATTAAGTCTAATCTGCGGGCCACCAGCCGCGAATCGCGGCGATTCCGTGCGCACCCGCCGCGCGTACTGTCGCCAGATCGGTCGGCAACATGCCACCCAAGGCGTAAATGGGCAGAAAACTGCCTTTTGAGGCGCGCGACAGCGCTTGATCACCGAGCGGACGTTGGCCCGGATGCGATAGCGTCGTTTTGATTGGCGATAGCGTCGCGGCGTCCGCGCCCAGTGCCTGCGCCGCACGCAGTTCGACCTGGGAATGGCAAGATGCAAACACCCATGCGGATTCCCCGAGTGGACGTTGCGGCAGACTGGTCACCTGCGCCGCCGACAAGTGCACGCCGTCGAATCCCAGTTGGCGGGCCAGTTCGATCTCGCCATGCATCAGTAGGATGAGGTCCGGGCGCTGCGCGCGCGCGCGTGCCAGGAAACGCGCTGCAAGATTAGCCAGCGCAGCGGCCGACAGCGATTTGGCGCGCAAGCTGACGATGCCGATCAAAGGATTGGCCAAAGCCAGCGAGAGATCGTCAAGGAAGGTGCTAGCGTCGCCAAGAGGCTCAGGCGTAATCAAATAATGCGGTGGCAACGCAAGCCGAGCCCTAATTGGGCGATCGGGCGCGGGCATTGCATAGTGAATGAGCTGCGTTGGCGCCACCCATTGCAAGGCGCGATGTTCGTGCGCCGTGGGCTCCCCTTGCCAGTCGAGAATTTCGTACGCATGCAGGTTGAGTGCGCGTGGCGCCCCGCGCCAGCGTACGCAGGTCAACAGCTGCGCCGCACCAATGTGAATGCCCAGTTCTTCGTTGAGCTCACGCGCCAGTGCTGCGCGGGCGGCTTCCCCAGGCTGGATTTTGCCACCGGCGAACTCCCACTTGCCGGCTTCGCTTACCCCGGCTCTCTGCGCCAGCAATATCTGACCGACGCCATTTTTGAGTATTCCAGCGACGACCGGCAGGGCGCGCTGGATACTCGTCAAAGCCACGACGGATGCACTGCAAGCCTAACGAGCTTTTAGTCCAATTTGCCGTGGCAGGTTTTGTACTTTTTGCCCGAACCACAGGGGCATGGATCATTACGTCCCACCTTCGCGACACCGCGCACCGTCTGCGCGCCGCTCTCGGCCGCAGCGTCCCAGCCGGATGGGGCCAGGCCTTGCGCCTGCTGCGCTTCGTCATCCACACCCAGCGAACCGGTATCGGCGTGCTGAAATTGCATCGGTTTAGCTTGCAAGCGCCGCTTTTGGTCGGCTTCTTCAATATCATTCTCACTGCGCACGCGCACCCGCGCCAGCATCCGCACGGCTTCACTCTTCACGCGTTCCAGCAGTTGCTGGAATAACTCGAAAGCTTCACGCTTAAACTCTTGCTTGGGTTGCTTTTGCGCATAACCGCGCAAGTGGATGCCTTGCCGCAAATAATCCATTCGCGATAAGTGATCCTTCCATTGGCTGTCCAGCACATTCAGTAATATGGCTTTCTCCGCCATTCGCATGACTTCCGAACCCATCAAGGTCTCGCGCTCGCGGAAATGACGGTCTACCGCTTCGGTGACCTTATCAACCAAGCCATCGGCATTAAGATCCGGATTGTCTTTAACCCATTCGCGCGGTTCCACGTCAACGCCCAAATCGTCTGAAAAGCTCCGCTTTAAACCGTCGAGATCCCATTGTTCGTCAATGGATTCTTCCGGCACGTGTGGGCGCGCCATGCTGCGCACCACGTCCTGACGGACCGATACCAAAGTTTCTTGGACATCGCTGGCGTCCATCACTTCGTTGCGTTGTTCGTAAATGACTTTCCGCTGGTCATTGGCAACGTCGTCAAAATCCAGCAAGTGCTTGCGAATATCGAAGTTATGCGCTTCGACTTTGCGCTGCGCGTTTTCGATGGCGCGATTGACCAGCGGATGTTCGATGGATTCGCCTTCTTTCATGCCTAAGCGCTGCATTAACGAGGCTAGGCGCTCGGACGCAAAAATGCGCATCAAACTGTCTTCGAATGCTAGATAAAAGCGGCTTGAGCCTGGATCGCCCTGGCGGCCGGAGCGGCCACGTAATTGGTTGTCGATGCGCCGGGATTCGTGCCGCTCGGTGCCGACGATGTGCAGTCCGCCCGATTTGAGCACTTCCTCGTGGCGCACCATCCACTCGTTGCGCACGGCCTCTTTCTGGGCATCGGTGGCGTCCGGACCCAGTCCATTCAGCTCGGCATCCAAGCTGCCGCCGAGTACGATATCGGTACCGCGACCGGCCATATTGGTGGCGATGGTCACGGCGCCCGGGCGACCGGCTTGAGCGACGATATGGGCCTCGCGTTCATGCTGTTTGGCGTTCAGCACCTCGTGTGAGATGCCTTCTTTTTTCAGCAGGCCAGCCAGCAGTTCCGAGGTTTCGATTGAGGTGGTACCCACCAGCACCGGCTGCAAGTTGGCGCGGCGCTCGCGAATATCCTCAATGATGGCCAGGAACTTATCGGTGCGGGTGAGAAAGACCAGATCCGTGGCGTCTTTGCGAATCATCGGCCGATGGGTGGGAATCACCACCACTTCCAGGCCGTAGATGCTTTGGAACTCGTAGGCTTCGGTATCGGCCGTGCCGGTCATGCCCGACAGCTTTTTGTACATGCGGTAAAAGTTTTGGAAGGTGATCGATGCCAGCGTTTGATTTTCACGCTGAATCGGCACACTTTCTTTGGCTTCGACCGCCTGATGTAAACCGTCTGACCAACGGCGACCCACCAGTGTGCGACCGGTAAACTCGTCGACGATAACCACCTCGCCGTCGCGCACGATGTAATCGACATCGCGTTGATATAAATGAATGGCGCGCAGTGCCGCATTCAAGTGGTGAACAACGGCCAGATTCTGCACGTCGTACAGGCTTTCATCCGGTTTGATGACGCTATTTTGCGCCAACATTTGCTCGACATGGCGCATTCCCTGTTCGGACAAATGCACTTGTTTTTGTTTTTCGTCGACCCAGAAGTCGCCCTCGTCTTCTTCGGTTTTTTGCTTTTTCAGCAGCGGCGCGATTCGATTGAGCTTGATATATAAATCAGGTGATTCGTCAGCCGGACCAGAAATAATCAGTGGCGTGCGCGCTTCGTCGATCAGAATAGAGTCGACTTCGTCGACGATGGCGTAATGCAAAGCACGTTGTAATCGGTCAGCTGGCGAAAAGGCCATATTCGAGCGTAAATAGTCGAAACCGTATTCGTTATTCGTGCCGTAAGTAATATCGCAGCCGTAGGATTGTCGTTTCGACTCCATACTCTGGCCCGGCACAATGACACCGACACTCATACCTAGCGCCGTGTAAACCGGGCTCATCCAAGCAGCATCGCGTTTGGCGAGATAGTCATTGACGGTGACCAGATGCGCGCCCTTCCCCGGCAATGCATTCAAGTAAACCGGCAAGGTGGCGACCAGGGTTTTGCCCTCGCCAGTGCGCATCTCGGAAATCTTGCCCTGGTGCAGCACCATGCCGCCAATCAACTGCACGTCGTAGTGACGCAAGCCTAAAGTGCGCCGCGCAGCTTCACGCACCGCTGCAAAGGCTTCGGGCAATATTTGATCTTCGCTTTGTCCGTCGGCCAGACGCTGGCGAAATTCATCTGTCTTGGCGCGCAGTTCCGCGTCAGTCAAGGCCTGAAAACTGGGTTCGAGCTCGTTAATACGAGCGACGGTTTTACGCATGCCGCGGACCAAACGATCGTTACGGCTACCGAAAATCCGGGTCAAAAGGGCATTGAGCATGTCGGAGGGGGAGGCGCAAGAAGAGAAATCGGGGCGGGCAGTCTACCCGATTCGCTTTCAGGCAGCCGGGCAACCATGTTTGCCGCCGCTATGCGCGGCGACGGTTCATGGGTGGGGCCAAACGCGGCGGAAATCAAGGCTAGAGTTGCACCGCGCAATTGCGCACTTTTTGCGATAGCGGCGGCCACTGGCCGCGCCGATGTCAGCCGGTCGTTGCGCTGCTCACATATTCCACCACTTCCAAACCATAACCGACCAAACCCACATAGCGGCGCGGCGTGCCCAGCACCCGCAAGCGACGCAAGTGAAGATCAGCGAGTATCTGTGCGCCGATGCCGGTCATGCGCCAAGGCCGTGCCTGATCGGCGCTGGCTTGCACACCTTGCAGGCGTGCGAGCGCGGCATCGTTGTCTGCCTTGTCCCCAATGATGACGATCACACCAGCGCCGGCCTGCACGATCGCGGCCATCGCGCGGCGCAGGGGCAGGCCAAAATCAGCCCGCTCAATGCTCAACACATCGGACCAAAAATTCTGCGTATGGACGCGAATTAAAGCCGGCTCCTCTGCACTTGGATTGCCAAACACCAAGGCGTGGTGCAATTCCTTGGCCAGCACATCGCGGTAGACCAGCAGGCGAAATTCACCCAGATCGGTGCGTACCGCTTGCTCGCTCAGTCGTTCAACGGTTTTCTCGGTCGCCAATCGATAGCGAATCAGATCAGCGATGCTACCGATCTTCAAACCGTGCTCGGCCGCGTAGATTTCTAATTGCGGGCGCCTAGCCATATGACCATCGTCGCCCATGATTTCCACCAGCACACCGGCCGGTTCCAAGCCGGCCAGATAAGCGAGATCGACTGCCGCTTCGGTATGGCCAGCGCGTGCCAGCACGCCGCCAGGCTGCGCCATTAACGGGAAAATATGGCCGGGCAGCACGATATCGTCGGCGCTGGCGTCTGGTGCTACCGCGGTGCGAATGGTATGGGCGCGGTCGTACGCGGAGATGCCGGTGGTTACACCCTGCGCCGCTTCAATCGACACAGTGAAATTGGTGCCCATGCGCGCCGTATTGCGCGGCACCATCGGCCCGATCCCTAGACGTTTACAGCGCTCGCGCGTCAATCCCAAACAGATCAGACCACGCGCCTGTCGCGCCATGAAGTTGATGTCCTCAGGCCGCACTTTACAGGCCGCCATGATCAAATCGCCCTCGTTCTCGCGATCTTCATCGTCCAAGATCACGACCATACGGCCAGCGGCAATGTCGATTAGGATTTCTGCAATGCTGTTGAAGGGCATGGGAGGTGGTTAGTTCGTGGTGGGTGGTTGGTGGACACAGGCGAGCTTTAGCGTGTGCCGCCCCGCGCGTCTTCCGCTATAGCTCGCGGCGCACGCGCTCTGCATAATCGCGTAGTTGCTGTCGATCAGGTGTCGTCGGCTCCTGCGGATAAATGCGCAAGCAGCCATCGTTTGTCAGGCGCGGGTGCACGTGAATGTGCAAATGCGGCACTTCTTGGAAGGCCGCTGGGCCTATGGAACTCCAAAGGCTCAAACCCTCGTTTGGAAACGCGCGACTCACTGCGCGGGTGATCTTGACGACCGTCGCCATCAGCGCGGCGCCAGTGACCTCATCGAGCTCGCGCACATCGTGCAGGTGCGCGCGCGGGATGACCAAAATGTGGCCCGAGTTGAATTGCCGCAGATCGACTATGGCGATGGTCAGCGCGTCTTCAAACACCACGCTAGCCTGGGCCAAACCGTTCACGATGTCACAAAAAACGCAAGAATCGATCATCCTAGCAGCCTGTCGGACTTTCATCGCGAGTGCGCCGGAAGCACTTTCGGCGCAGCGCGGTGACCAATATTTCGGTAGAGCGCTCGCGATGAATAATCAATGACATAGCTGATCGCCTCAGCGCAGCAATCCCTTCGCACCAATATCGCGTCGGAAAAACATACCGGGCCAGCTGATGCTGGCTACGCGTTGGTAGGCGTAGCGGCGCGCCGTTGTTAGATCCTTGCCCAGTGCGCAGACCGTCAATACGCGGCCACCGTCGGTGCTGGCGGCGCCGTCTATTAGCCGCGTGGCGGCATGAAAGACTTTCACTTCTGGCATTTGGGTGACCGACAAACCGCTGATGGCGTCACCCTTGCGCACCTCTGCGGGATAGCCCGCCGCCGCCAAAACCACGCCAACGGCGGGCCGTGGATCCCAGCGACAATCCATCTGATCCAATCGATGATCCAGTGCCGCTTCGATCAATTCGACCAGATCACTTTGCAAACGCATCATGATCGGCTGGGTTTCAGGGTCACCGAAGCGCACGTTGTATTCGAGCACTTTGACCTGGCCGTGGCGATCAATCATCAAACCGGCGTACAGAAATCCGCGAAACGACGCACCCTCGGCGCGCATCCCCGCCAAGGTCGGTTCGATAATCGCGCGCCGCACCAGGGCATCGATTTCATCGGTGACCACCGGCGCGGGCGAATAGGCGCCCATGCCACCGGTGTTGGGCCCAAGATCGCCGTCGTCGCGACGTTTGTGGTCTTGCGATGTCGCCATCGCGATGTACTGATCGCCGCTAGCGATGACGATGTAACTGGCCTCTTCGCCGTCCAGAAATTCTTCGATGACGACGCGACTGCCGGCGGCCCCCAAGCTGCCACCCAGCATGTCGTGTAGCGCGGCCTCGGCTTGCGCCAGGTCCGTCGCGACGACGACGCCCTTACCCGCCGCCAAGCCATCTGCCTTGACCACGATGGGCGCGCCACGCCCGCGCACATAGGCCAAGGCCGGCGCAAGCTCGGTAAACACGGCGTAATCGGCGCTGGGAATCGCGTGACGTTGCAGGAAATCTTTGCAGAACGCCTTGGACGATTCCAATTGCGCCGCGGCCTGCGTCGGGCCAAAACAGCGCAAGCCCGCTGCCGTGAACGCATCAACAATGCCCAATGACAGCGGCGCTTCCGGGCCGACCACGGTCAGATCGACGCGTTCAGCTTGTGCCAATTGCAACAAGCCCGCAATGTCGATGGCTGCAATTGGCACATTGCGCATGCCCGGCTCCAATGCGGTGCCGGCATTGCCGGGCGCAATCAGGATTTCCCGCACCTCAGGCGATAAACGAATCCGCCAAGCCAGCGCGTGCTCGCGCCCACCATTGCCCACGATCAGGACTTTCACCAGCGATACCCGAGTGACAGCAGGTTCTCGCCATCGTTATTGCCAGAAGTATTGCCATTGGAGATATGCCGGAATGCCAGCACAAAATGACCGCGCGCATAACCCAAAGAAGTCACAAACTGACCGCTGCTCGACAACAAACTATTGGTATGGTCTAAAACCACCCCGCCAATACCAATGAAAAACCCACCAAAATGTTTGCGCACACCGGCACCGGCAAAAAAGACGGTTTCATCGTCACGACCCGGAAAACCATCGCGGCCGATAATTGAGCCCAGCAAAACTTCACTGTACACGCCGGATTCTCGCCAACGTTCAATCGGCCGGACCCAGGAACCCATTACACCGTGCGTGGTTTTGCCGTCGATTTCGTCCACATGTGCATAAGACAATTCATACTCGGCAAACGCCGGTTGTGCCAAGCACAAACCAAGCGCACAGCTCAATAAATACGAGCGCAACTTCATGCGTAAACCTCGGCAAGATATAAGTTTGTTGCAGATCACTTAATGCGCTTAATCAGTGTGGTCTTGTTGAGACCTTCCACTTTCAGCCGCCATGATCCAAAAGTCCCCGGCGTAATGGTGACCTGCGGATTTTCGACATTCATCGGGTAGCGATCTGCTTCGACCTGCTGCCAAATCTGGCCGTTCTCCAACTCAAACTTGGTTTTTCCAAACCAGCCTTTGAAGGTGCCGACTATGCTGCTGGTAAATTCATCACGGCGCGCATTTTCGAAGCCAACGCGGTCTACCTCGGGCGCCGCCGCCGGCACACGCCCCTGAGCCACGGCCGCCGCGACGGCAGGGTCAGCCAAGCGCACATTGCGCTCAATCCACGCATTCAAGGCCAGCAGTTCCGCATCGCTCAGCTTGTCTAGCCCGGATTCGCGAAAATCTTTGGCGCTCATGCGCTCTTCCAAAGACGAAAAACTCTGACTCTGCGCGACCGCAAAAGAGGCGCAGCTAGCGATGACTAAGGCAATCAATACACGACGCATGGCAGATGTCCATCAAGCAAAGCGGGACAGTCTAGCAGTCTGTGGGGAACGGAGAATCATGGGGTGCGAGTCAAACTGGTGCGGTGATCCATGGCCCTAGGCCGGCGCTGTGCGCTGACGCTTTTCCTCAATTGTGAGGGAGAAGCGTTCGATCACAGATCTAACCCACCAAAAGCCCCGCTCTGGGCCGGCGCTGTGCGCTGACGCTTTTCCTGCATTGAGGGTTTCTTGCTTGCTTCGAGCGTTGCTCTGGATCTACATCAAGGCTGACTACAACAGTTTGGCTCGCACCCTGCTCCATGACGATCGGCGCGGGTTCAGGCGTCTCGGCTGAGCTTGGGTAAACCAAGTCCCGGCGCTGCGCGCTCGTACAATATCTCGCGGCGGAAACGGAACAATTCGGCTGGTCGACCCACGCTGCCGTGGGTGTGCACGCCGGTCGCTTCCACCAGTCCGGCATTGGCGACCAGGCGCCGGAAATTTTGCGTATGCAAGCCCTGGCCGGCCAGCGCTTCTACCACCCGTTGCAACTGCCCCAGCGTGAAGCGATCCGGCAGCAACTCGAAGACCAGCGGGCGGTATTTTAGTTTGCCGCGCAATCGCCCCAGCGCGGTGGCCAAGATGCGTCGATGATCGCCGGCCATCGCTCGACCAGGGATGCACGGGGCGGGCCGACCGGCGCGCTGCGCTTCGGCAACTAAACCCGCCTCCCAGAGCAATTCGTAGCGTTCCAAACTGCGCTCTGGATCCCACGGCCAGCCATCCAGGCCAAAAAACTGGCGCACCCGCTCTGCCTGCTCCGGGTGCGCGTTGGTCCAGGCGTTCAACAGCGGCGCAATCATGTTCAGCAAGGCCGGGCGACCACGGCGCCCGTCTTCCCACGGCAAATACGCATACCAATCCGACCACGCCGCCTCATATCCGGCGGCCAGACGGCCTTCGCGCACCAGCGCCAAGTAGGCGGCGGCGATGACGCGCGGGCCACCGGCCATTTCTCGTGGATCGCGGAAACGATCGCCAAAGGTGTACAACTGCTCCACGTAACCGAGTGCCAAACCGGTTTGCTGCGTGACCCAGGCGCGCATGCCGCGCTCCAAGGTTGGGTGGTCCACCAAATCGAGCGGCCCGGATGGCAGTGCGTCCACGCCAGCCTCGGTCACCACCAGCACGCGCGGCGCATCGTCAGTGACCGCCACGATCACGGCATCTAGACTGATTAAGGCGTGTTTGGGCATGGCGGCGATACTAGTGGTGGTTGGAGGTTGCTGGTTAGTGGTTGGTGGTTGGTGAAAGCCAGAGTCGCAATGATGGGGTGATCCAGCCGCTGGTCAGGGCTGCGGCAGGGCGGCGAGGCTGCGACTTAAGCTCTTGTGGGAGCGCGTTTGGGCGCGGCGCTGATAACCCACAAAAAAGCAAAGGATCGCGAGCAAGCCCGCTCCCGCAGGCTACTCCTCTCTCCTCGCAGCCTGCCCATGAGCCCTTCTGATCGCGTCCGGTCAGCGCCGGGCAGGCCTCGCGATGACGTCGCTTGGCAGCCCGCATCAGTTTGACTCGCACCCCTTCACAATGCGACACATGAATGCAAAGTGAAAGCGTCTAGAATGCTCGCCCCGATTAGCGCTGGCGAAGCTTATGTCCCTATCTCGATTGTTACTCGCCAGTGCGCTCGCGCTTGCCGCTAGCGGTGCGCGCGCCGATACCATTTACCACTCTCTGGCCGACGGTAGCTTTAACCAGAACTGGAACAATACGGGTTTGATCACGGCCGATGACAACTGGAGTGGCGTGCCCAGTCTGGAGGGGCATCTGGGCGATAACTTGACTGCCAGCGCTGGGGTTGATCCGCGCACCGTGCTGGGTTTTGGCACTGGCACCTTAGACGTGGTCGCCAATAACGCTGACCCTTCTGCCGCCGCCTCAGGTGGTGTTTACGAAGTGGAAGGTGGGGCTGTAATTGCTGGCAATCCGACCATCGCCTTTCAAGGCAGCGGCACAGCGGACGCACCCTTTGTATTGCTACGTTTGAACACCACGGGTTGTAGCAATATCAATGTCGCCTACAACTTGCGCGATATCGATACCGCAGAGCTGACCCCCGCCCAACCCTTTGTCTTGCAGGCGCGTGTCGGTCAAGCTGGCAATTTCGCCAACGTGGATGGTACTTACGTGGCCGTCGCAAACACCGGCGGCACTATTCCAGGCGCGGCAATCTTGCCAGCCGGTTTCGAAAATCAGGCTCAAGTACAGATTCGCTGGTTGACCACCAACGCGGTCGACACCGACGCCATGATCGGTATCGACGACATTCAAGTCACTGGCAGTTGCGCGGACATTCCACCCACGGTCGCCAGCACGGTACCCAGCAACAACGCCACCGGCGTCAGCCCTAGCAATAACCTGAGCGTGCAGTTCAGTGAGGCGGTGACCACCAATGTCGGCTGGTTTGGGCTGAGCTGCACGAGCAGCGGCCCGGTAACGGTTGCCGAAACGGGCAGCGGCGCGGCGCGCACGCTCGATCCGGTGAGCAATCTGGCCTTCGGCGAACAATGCACCGCCACCATTTTGGCCGCTAGCGTCATCGACCAAGACGGTATGACGCTGAATCCGATGGCGGCAAACTTTGTCTACACTTTTACCGTGCAGCCTGACAATCTGCCCACCGTACTCAGCACCACGCCAGCCAACTCGGCGAGCAATGTGGCTGCGGTGAGCAACATCAACGTGCAGTTCAGCGAATCGGTAACCACCAACGCCGGTTGGTTTGGTTTGAGTTGCACCAGCAGTGGCAACGTGAGCGTGGCCGAGTCTGGCAGCGGCGCAAGCCGCAGCCTGGATCCGGTGCCGGTGCTGGCACCCGGTGAAACCTGCACCGGCACCATTAGCGCCGCCCAGGTGATTGATCAAGATGGTGTGGCCAATCCGATGGCAGCCAACTTTGTATTTAGCTTCACCGTGCAGGCCGACGATCCGCCGACCGTGCTCAGCACCGTGCCTGCGACTGGCGTGTCTGGCGTGGCCATTGGCAGCAATATCACCATTAACTTCAGTGAAGCAGTCAGCGTCAGCGGCAGTTGGTTCGCCATTAATTGCGCCAGCTCCGGTGCGCACCCGGCGGTGGTCAGCGGCAGTGGCAGCAGTTACTCGCTCAATCCAGACGTCGATTTCGCCATGCTAGAACTGTGCACGGTCACCTTGACCGCGGCGCTGGTGCTGGATCAGGACGGCACACCCGATCCGCTGACTAGCAACTATTCGTGGACCTTCACCAGCGCCGCGGCGGCTGCTGACTATTACGCCAATGTCAACGCCAGCAATGCCGCGACCTTGCGGATCACCTTGCATGAAACCATTGATGACCACGTGCGCGTTGCCTATACCGCCGGCACGCCGAACACTTGGTCCGTACTCAACGTGGCTGACGAGGATCCGCTAGACACCAGCAAAATTCTCGACGTTTACAAAAATACGTCGTACACCAAGATCAGCGGCGGCCAGGGCGTGTACAACCGCGAACATACTTGGCCCAATTCTTTAGGCTTTGGCAACAACAACGACGGCGCAGCCGCGAATGCGTTGAACTATCCCTATACCGATACGCACATGCTGTATCTGTCCGATACCGACTACAACAGCAATCGCGGTAACAAATATTTTGGCACCTGCAGCGCGAGTTGCACTGAGAACCCGACCTTACTAAATCATGGACAAGGCGGTGGAACGGGAACCTACCCAGGAAACTCAAACTGGTTCAACGGCGTGCTTTACGAAGTGTGGGGCAAGCGCAAAGGCGATATGGCACGCGCGATGTTCTATATGGACATTCGTTATGAGGGTGGAACCCACAGCGCCGCCGGTGCGGCGGAGCCAGACTTGATCCTGACGGATACTGCGTCGCTCATTCAGAACACCGGTGGCAATGCGTCGGTCGGCTATATGGGGCTGCTGAGTGTGCTGCTGCAATGGCATGTTGCCGACCCAGTGACCCCTGCGGAAGTGATTCGCAATCAGGTCATTCAGAACACCCAAGGCAATCGCAATCCGTTCATCGATCACCCAGAATGGGTCGCTTGTTTGTGGCAAAACCAGTGTGCCCCGACGCCAATGATTTTCACAAACGGCTTCGAGTAACCATCGGGGGAGGCGCAAACGCCCGAACCTGAACGACTTCCACGTCACACTTAAAAGACGCAAACATGAGCCCACTCGACTCCCTGCTCCAACAATTGGATCCAGCCACCATGGCACGCATGGGTGGACAACTTGGCGTATCGCCAGAACAAACCCAAAGCGCCATTCAACCTAGAAACCTCAGTTGACGCGATGGCGACGGCGACGTCGATGCACAAGACCTGATGCAGCACGGCGCCGGTTTGTTTAACCAATACATGCGCCGCCAGTAGCCGCGCACTTTTGACCCGATGCACGCGAAACCATGTCCAAGCCAATCCTAGTCCTCTGCTATCACTCGACCAATGTCAGCGGGCATGACTATGGTTTGAACGACCATGTCGCGCTGCGTGCCGATCTGGCAACGCTGCGCGCGCGCGACGTCGATCTAGTGCATGCAGCGGCTGCCATCCGCGATCCGCTGGCGCAGCGGCCGCGCGTGGCGATCACCTTCGACGACGGCATGATCCTTGATGCGATCGACTTTGTGCATCCGAGCTGGGGTCACCAGGACGCGTTCCTGCGCATCCTGCGCGAACACCATGAGAGCACCGGGCAGCAATGCGTCGCTGCCAGCTTTGTCATTGCCAGTCCGCAAGCGCGCGCCGAACTTGATCGTAAGGACTTCCTGTCACTTGACCTCTGGCACGACGACTGGTGGACGGAAGCTACCGCCAGCGGGTATATCACCATTGAGAATCACAGCTGGGATCACAATCATCCGTCCCTCGATCGCAGCGTGCAGCGCGATAACCGCCGCGGCAGCTTCCGCTACATTGACACCGAGGCCGACGCCATGGCCGAGATTGCCCAGGCCAGTGACTACATTGAGCAACGGTGCGGCCGGCGGCCTACGCTGTTTGCCTATCCATGGGGCGAGGAAAATCCCTACTTGGTCGACGAGTTCCTGCCAGCACGTGGCGCGGAACTCGGCATAGTCGGCGCGTTCGTAACCTCCGGCGACCCATTGCGGCCAACCGACCGCTGGCGCATCCCGCGCCAAGTGTGCGGTACCGACTGGCGCAGCGCCGAGGAATTCTCCATCCTGTTGGACCGTTACCTCCGAGGCACTGATGTCTGAGTTCACCCTGAAGACTGCCGACGGCCGCGCGTTCCTCACCATTACTGAGGTCGCCGAAGGCCCGTTCTTCGTCAACGACCTGTTTCGCCGTAAGTTCGGCGGCGACGCGCCGGACATTCCGCGGCATTTCATCGCCTTCTACAAGGACAGCGCCGGCGCCCTGCACGTCGCCGGCTTCTCGCACATGCTGCGCTTCAACAGCGTCTACTTGTCCGGCGGTTCCTGCAGCAACGGCGACACGTTGCGCAGGATGTCGGCGGAGGAACTGCAATTGGTCGAGGCCGAAGGCGGCATCTGGGCGATGATCCTGCGCCACTGCTGGAGTCGCCTGGACGGCGAATGCGAAGCCTATTTCGGGCATTGCGGCGACCGTCGCGCGCGCGAAGTGGCGCTGTCGACGGGATTCGTGGTTGCGCATATGCCAGTACACATTGCGCGCTGGCACCTACCGTTGAGCGCAGAGCGCAAGACCGAGCTGCTTGATTCGGTCATTGCGATCGGATTGTTCTAAGGGCTCGTAAGGAAATAACTTGGACTTTTGGCCGTCGGATTGGGATGCGATGCGAGGCGCGATGAGCGCGGTGTGGCGCGCCACACAAGCGAT
>Ga0105046_10000492_pt1 | contig 55138 bp, 58 predicted proteins | sample MAT03_FD_78385 | JGI IMG/M metagenome (GOLD analysis project Ga0105046, IMG submission 78385) | Freshwater microbial communities from Lake Fryxell liftoff mats and glacier meltwater in Antarctica - MAT-03 (megahit assembly) | ecosystem: Environmental > Aquatic > Freshwater > Ice > Liftoff... | reverse complement strand
TCAAGAATCCGGTCCTGCCAGTAGCGCGGGCTGGCAAACCACGGAAAGGCCGCCGGAAACGCCGGGTCGGCCCAGCGCCGCGCGATCCACGCCGAGTGATGCATCAGGCGCAGGGTGCGCAAGGCTTCGATCAGGTGCAATTGCTGATCGTCGAAGTCGCAAAAATCCTCGTAGCCCTTGATCAGTGAGCCCAAGGCCAGCGATGCGGCCTCGCGTTCGCCGGGCAGGAGCATCCACAGGTCCTGGACGGCCGGCGCCATGCGCGCATCATCGAGGTCAACGAAATGCGGGCCGCGCTCGGCACCATCCTCGACCCACAGCACGTTGCCGGGATGGCAGTCGCCATGCAGCCGGATCAGGGTGACCCGGCCGGCGCGCAGGTAGCAATGCGCCACATGTTCCAGCGCCAGGTCGGCCGCACCCTTCCAGGGCAGGCGCAGGTCAGGCGGTATCACCTGATTCGCCAACAGCCAGTCGCGCGATTCACGCCCGAAACTCTGTGCGTCGAGCGTTGGCCTGGTGGTGAAAGGTCGGGTGCTGCCGATGGCGTGAATGCGCCCCAGGAAGCGCCCCAGCCATTCCAGGGTGTGCGGATTTTCCAGCTCCGGCGTGCGCCCGCCACGGCGCGGAAAAAGCGCAAAACGAAAACCGCTGAAATAGTGCAGGGTGGCGCCGTTCAACGCGAGCGGGGCCACCACCGGAATCTCGGCCGCGGCAAGTTCGGCGGCGAAGCCGTGTTCCTCCAGGATTTGCGCATCGCTCCAGCGTTGTGGCCGGTAGAACTTGGCGATCAGCGGCAGGGTGCCCTCGATGCCGACCTGGTAGACCCGATTCTCGTAGGAGTTGAGCGCCATCTGGCGACCGTCGCAGCGCAGCCCCAGGCTTTCCAGCGCGTCCAGCACCATGTCGGGTGTGAGACCCGCATAGGGGACTGCCGCATCGGCCGCTGTACTCACCACTGCGCCGGCTGCGATTGCGTGGGTCGGCAGGCTTCAACCCGACGCTGCGACGGCGACAGCAGCATGGGTTCAGGCCGCGCGCGTCTCTGGCACTTCGGTGAGCAAGGGTTTGCCGGCGAACCAGGCTTCAAGGTTGTCGACCACCAGTTGGCCCATCGCCGTACGGGTGGCGACGGTACCGCTGCCCACATGCGGTTGCAGCACCACGTTGTCGAGCGCCAGATAGGCCTCCGGCACGCGCGGCTCGTCGACGAATACGTCGAGCCCTGCCCCGGCGATGCTGCCTTCCTGCAAGGCCTTGATCAGGGCTACATCGTCGACGGTGGTGCCGCGCGATACGTTGATGAGGAAGCCCTTCTTGCCCAGAGCTTCGAGTACGCGCGCATTGATGATGTTCTCGGTGCCCTTGCCGCCGGGCGTGATCACCAGCAGCACCTTCGCCGCTTTCGCCATCTCCACCAGATTGGCGTAGTAGTCGTAGGCGACGTCGTTTTGCCGGCTGCGCCCGTGATAGACGATTTTCATGCCGAAGCCCTCGGCGCGCCGCGCGATCGCCTTGCCGATGCGACCCAGGCCCACGATGCCCAGGGTTTCGCCCCACACCTTGTCGGTGAGCGGGGCGTTGCCCTTGAGCCAGGCGCCCGAGCGCACGAACTTGTCGTTGAAGACCGCGCGCCGCACGCTTGCCAGCAAGAGCATCCAGGCGGTATCGGCCACGCATTCGTTGAGCACGTCCGGCGTATTGCTGACCTTGATGCCGGCGGACTTGCAGGCGGCGATATCGACACCGTCGTAGCCGACGCCGAAGCACGACAACATGCGCAGCTTGGGCAGGGCCTTGATCATGTCGGCCTTGATGCCGACGCCGCCGGAGGTGGCCGCAGCCACGCACACCGGCGCTACTTGCGCCAAGAGGGCCGGCTTGTCGGCGGCCTCCCAGTAGCGATGCAGGTTGTAAGCGGCGGCGAGTTGGGCCATCGCGGGCGGGTAGATCGGGGCAATCAGGAGCAGGTCGGGTTTGGACATGGCAGGATCGGGTAGGGTGTGGAGGCGGTCATATCGAAGCAAAAGCCAGCGCGGGCCGCCCGGCAGTATCAGGCGCAGGGCGGCTCGCGGATGTTACGTCATTGCGTTGCGCGCGGCAGCGCGCAAGGAAAACGCTGAATAAGTCCCTGGAATGCAGGCTATCGAACGGCAGGCCTTTTAATTTACCGGGCTGCAAAAGAAGATTTTTCAACCTGCTGACTTGTTCAGTGTTTCCTCAGGCGCGGCCGGCGCGCCGGGCCCGGATCATGCGCAGGATCAGCGGCGAGAGCCACACCAGGATAGTCAGAATGCCGAGTGTCGCGGCAATCGGACGATGGAAAAACGCCATCAGGTTGCCGTCGGACTTGATCATCGAGGTAATGAAGTTTTCCTCCAGCATGGAGCCCAGCACCACCCCCAGAATCGCGGGCGCCACCGGAAAGCCGTTTTCTTCCATCAGGTAGGCCAAGAGGCCGAAGGCCAGCATCACGCCCACGTCGAAGACGCTGTTGTTGATGGCGTAGCTGCCGACCACGCAAAACAGCAGGATCATCGGCATCAGGATGTTGCGCGGCACGCGCAGGATTTTCTTGGCCACCTTGATGGTCAGGAAACCCAGCGGAATCATCAGCAGGTTGGCCAGGATGAACACCAGGAACACCGAATACACCGCCACCGGATTGTTGATGAAGATGGTCGGGCCAGGGTTGAGATTCTTCATGTACAGCACGCCGATCACGATCGCAGTGATCGAGTCGCCGGGAATGCCGAACACCAGCGCCGGGATCCAGGCGCCGGCCAGTGCGGAGTTGTTGGCCGCACCCGATTCGACGATGCCTTCGACATGCCCGGTGCCGAATTTTTCCGGTTCCTTGGAAAACTTCTTGCTCATGCCGTAGCTCATCCAGGCCGCGATATCCGCACCGGCCCCGGGCAGGGCGCCGACAATCGTGCCCAGCACGCTGCCGCGCAGGATCGACAGCGGATACTTGACTGTCAATGCCCACATGCCCGTAAAGACGTTGCCGATCTTGTCCTGCACCACCAGCATCGGCTGATCGGCAGTGATCGCATAGCGCAATACCTCGGAGACTGCAAACATGCCCACCATCATCGGCACCAGCGAAATGCCGCCGAGGAGGTTGGGGTCGCCGAAGGTGAAGCGCGGAAAGCCGGCCGGGTTGCCGACGCCGATCGAGGCAATCAGAAGGCCGATCAGGAGCGAAACGAAGCCCTTGAGCGGATTCTCCGAGGCGATGAAAATCGCGCAGGTGATGCCCAGGAGCACCAGCCAGAAATACTCGAACGATGAAAACTTGAGTGCGACCTCCGCCAAGGCCGGCGCCGCAGTCACCAGCACCAGGGTACCGAACAAGCCACCGATGGCCGAGAACACCAGGCCCGCGCCTAACGCCACCTCGGCCTGGCCGTTCTTGGTCATGGTGTAGGCCTCGTCGGTATAGGCCGCCGAGGCCGGGGTACCCGGAATGCGCAGCAGGCAGCCCGGAATGTCGCCCGAAAAGATCGCCATCGCCGTGGCCGTGACAATGCAGGCAATCGCCGGCACCGGCGGCATGAAGAAGGTCACCGGCACCAGCAGCGCGGTGGCCATGGTGGCTGTCAAGCCGGGTACGGCGCCGACGAACAGACCGAAGATCGACGAGCCCAGGATCACCAGCAACACATAGGGCTCGAACACCTGGCCGAATGCGGCATAGACGTGGTCGAGCATGGCCGGCTACCAGGCGATGGAAGTGAGGATACCCCAGGGCAGGGGTACTTTGAGCAGCTTGTAGAAGATGTAGTGAATCCCGAGGCTGCCGCCGATCGCCACCGCCAGCGCGAGGCGCGGCCTGACGCGGAAGATCCAGCACAGCGAAAACAGAAATGCGATCGCCGTTGGCAGGAAGCCCAGCTTCTCCGAGACTGCCGCATACACCACCAGCACCAGCGGAATGAGCACGAAGCCGGCGGCGATACGGCGCTGGCCAATCCATGCGGGCCACTGGAACCAGCCTTCGGCCCGGAGATTCTTCAAGCCGCGCAAGATCACGCCGGCCGCACAGATCAAAAGGCCCACCGCGAGCAGGCCGGGAAACATCGCCGGCCCCACTTTCTGCCCCGGCATCGGCGGAAACGACTGCACGTGAATCAGGATCGTGAGCCCGAGCGCGGCGAGCGCCGCACCGGTCAGCGTGTCATTGATTTTCATGGGACCGCCATCGAGGATTTACCGGCAATCAGGTCCCGTGGAACGCCGTCTGGCAACGGTCCACGGGATGACACGGCGCGCCTGGCGCGCATGCAGCTTGCTACTTGGCCAGGCCCAGCGCCTTCATCACTGTTGCCATGTCGGTATCGCCACGCGCCATGAAGTCGCCAAAGCCCTTGGCATCCGCATAGATCACGCCGAAGCCGCGCTGCGACATGAAGTCCTTGTATTCCTTGCTGTCGTAGATCTTCTTGATCGCCGGGCCAAGCCTGTTACTGACATCGGCGGGCAAGCCTTTCGGGCCGGCCAGACCGCGCCACGCACCAATGGTCCAGTTGCTGTTGGTGGCGGCCTTGAGCGTGGGCACGTTCGGGTACAGGGCAGATGGCTGGGTGGCCATCACGGCCAGCGCGCGCGCCTTGCCGGCGTCGATCAGCGAGCGCGCTTCCGGCAGCGAGCAGGTCACGAACTCGATGCCGCCGGCGGCCAAGTCCTGCATCGCCGGTGCGGCGCCGTTGGAAGGCACCCACGGCACCGCCGCAGTGTCGACCGCAAGGCTGGACAGCATGCCGGCCAGCGCCAGATGCCAGATACCGCCCTGGCCGGTGCCCGAGGCCTTGAACTTGCCCGGGCTGGCCTTGACCGCCTTGATCAGGTCGTCGACCGTCTTGTAGCTCGATTCGGCCTTGACAATAACGCCCGCCGGATCGATGTTCACCAGTGCCAGCGGCGTGTAGTCCTGATGCGAAAGCTGCGTCAGGCCGGCATGGCGCATCATGGTGATCTCGACGGTGACCATGCCGATGGTGTAACCGTCCGGCGTGGCGCCGGAGATCGCCTGATGTCCCACCACGCCGCTGCCGCCGGTACGATTGACCACGTTGACCGGCTGGCCCAGTTCACGTTCGAGCAGGGTCCCGAAAATGCGCGCGGTCGCGTCGGTGCCGCCGCCGGCGCCCCAGGGCACGACCAGGGTGATGGGGCGGCTCGGATAGGTTTGTGCCTGTGCCGAGCCGACGGAAAACGCGGCTGCCAGTGCTGCCATCAGGCCAATCAGGGTTCTGCGTTGCATTTTTGTCTCCGGAAGTTGTTTGATCAGTCACCAGTCCCGGCCGCTTATCTGCGGCGAGACCGCTGTCATGCCAGCCGCGCCCTCAGATCAGGGATGTGCCTTGACCACCTGTCGCTGCGACCCCAGCTTCTCGATGCCCAGTTCGACCACATCACCGGGTTTCAGGTACCTGGGCGGCTTCATGCCCATGCCCACACCCGGCGGCGTGCCGGTGGTGATGATGTCGCCGGGCATCAGGGTCATGAACTGGCTGCAGTAGGCCACGATATGGTGGCAGCCGAAGATCATGGTTTTCGTATTGCCCTTTTGCATCACCTCGCCATTGACCTTCAGCCACATGTCGAGGTTTTGCACATCGCCGACTTCATCCTGAGTCACAAGGTAGGGGCCGATCGGGCCGAAGGTATCGCAGCCCTTGCCGCGATCCCACTGGCTGCCGCGCTGGGTCTGGAAGTGGCGCTCCGACACATCGTTGACCACGCAATAGCCGGCGATGTATTTGCCCGCGTCCTTTTGCTCGATCTCCTTGCATTTGCTGCCGATCACGAGCGCGATCTCGACTTCCCAGTCGAGCATGGTCGAGCCCTTGGGCACCACGGTATCGTCGTTGGGGCCGCAGATCGAGGTGGTCCATTTGTTGAACAGGATCGGCTCGGCCGGCACGGCCAGGCCGGCTTCCTTGGCGTGGTCGGCGAAGTTGAGGCCGATGGCGACGAATTTCGAGATGCCGGTGTAGGGCACGCCCAGGCGCGGGCTGCCCTTGACCAGCGGCAAGGATTCCGGCTTGATCTTCGAAAGCTTTTTCAAGCCGGCCGATGAAATTTCAGCCCAGCCGATTTGCCCCACCACCCTGGACAAATCACGGATGTTGCCGGAAGAATCCAGCATGCCGGGTTTCTCGCGGCCCGCAGGGCCGTAGCGCAAAAGTTTCATAGCTGCCTTTCTGTGGTTTTTCGTTGCATTTCAGTTCTTTAATCGTCGGGCTTTGCCCGCGATTAAAGACAAACTTCATTCGGGCAAAAGTAGGTTTCTACTTTTGCCCGCTCAAATTGTCATTCCCCCATCGCACGAATAGGCGTTGCCGGTGCAGAACGCCGATTCGTCGGAGGCGAGATATACCACGAGCGGCGCGATCTCGTCGGCGCTCGCCAGGCGACCCATCGGCTGGCGTGCGATGAAATCGCGGCGCGCCTGCTGCGGATCGTCGAAGGCGTTGATGCGCTCGTGCAGCGACGGTGTATCGACGGTACCGGGGCAGATGGCGTTGCAGCGGATGCCGCGCTTGACATAATCCATCGCCACTGACTTGGTCAGGCCAATGACCGCGGCCTTGCTGGTGCCGTAGACGAAGCGGTTGGCGATGCCGCGCACGCTGCCGGCGATCGAGGCGACGTTGATGATGCTCGACCATTGCCCGGTCTTGTCGAAGTGTTCGAGCATCGCCGGCAGCGCAGCGCCGATGGTCTTCCAGTGCGCCCGCACATTCAGGTTCATCGCCAGGTCCCACTGCGCGTCGGTGGCATCGAGCGCGCTGCCGTGGTGCACGAAGCCGGAACAGTTGAACAGCACGTTGATGAGGCCGGCTTCGGCGATTGTCGCCTTGATCGCGGCGTCGTCCAGCGCATCGAGCCTGCGCGCGCTCACGTTGGCCACGCCCTTGTAGGTCTCGAGCAGCTTTTCGTTGATGTCGGTGGCCCACACATGTGCGCCCTCGGCCGCGAAGGCCAGTGCAACCGCACGACCGATGCCCTGGCCTGCGGCGGTGACAAATGCGTTCTTGCCTGCGAGTCTTGCGCTCATTTGCTTTTTTTGTCCCGGTTGATGTTGGTTCACCGTCGCCATTGGCGCCAGCTACGTGGGCCAGAAGCCAGGCCTTGTCCGCCGCTTGCAGTCGGCGGTAGAATCCAAGTCCGATTGGCCTGACCACTTGACCAATCAGGGCCGAACTTTAGAGTAAGCGCGGTGCTGCCGTCAAGGAAATGGCGCTGCCCATCCGCGCATCAACCAAACCGAGGATCCGTCATGGGCGAAATCACCCCGCAGTTCATCCGCGCCGCCACCCTGCGCTTGAATCCCAATGACGATGTGGTGATCGCCACGCGCGAACTGCCGCCCGGCACCACGCTTGCCAATGAAGGCATCGTCGTAAGCGAAAGGATTCCCGCAGGCCACAAGGTCGCAACGCGCCCGCTGGCCCCGGGTGATCCGGTGCGGCGCTATGACCAGATCATCGGATTCGCGACCCAGCCGATCGCGCCGGGCCAGCATGTGCATGTGCACAATATCGAAGTCAAGAGCTTCGAGCGCGATTATGCGTTCGGCACCGATGTCAAGCCGCTCGCGCTGGCGCCGAACCCGGCGACCTTCATGGGCATCCGGCGCTCCGATGGCCGGGTGGCCACGCGCAACTATCTTGGCGTGATTTCCACCGTCAACTGCTCGGCTACGGTGTCGCAGGCGGTGGCGCAACATTTCTCGCGCGCCGGTGCGCTCGATGCCTTTCCGCATGTCGACGGGGTGGTGGCGCTGACCCACTCCAGCGGTTGCGGCATGGATTCGACCGGCGAGGGTATCGATGTCTTGCGCCGCACCATCGCCGGCTACGCCACCCACGCCAATTTCGCCGGGGTGCTGCTGATCGGCCTGGGCTGCGAAGCCAACCAGATGAGCGCACTGCTGCTCGCGCAGGGCATCGAAGAGGGTGGCCTGTTGCATACGATGAACATCCAGGACATCGGTGGCACCCGCAAGTGCATCGCGTGGGGCATCGAACGTATCAACCAGATGCTGCCGCTGGCCAACCAGGTCAGGCGCGAGCCATGCCCGGCCAGCCACATCACCATCGGCCTGCAGTGCGGCGGCTCGGATGGCTACTCCGGTATCACCGCCAACCCGGCGCTCGGTGCGGCGGTCGACATCCTGGTGTCACACGGCGGCACCGCGATCCTGTCGGAGACGCCGGAAATCTACGGTGCCGAACACCTGCTGACCCGGCGTGCGGTGTCGCGCGAGGTGGGCGAGAAGATCGTTACGCGCATCAAGTGGTGGGAAGATTATTGCGAGCGCAACAAGGGCGAGATGAACAACAATCCGTCACCGGGCAACAAGGCCGGCGGCCTCACCACGATTCTCGAAAAATCCTTGGGCGCGGTGGCCAAGGGCGGCACCACCAATCTGGTCGACGTCTATGAATATGCCGAGCCGGTCACCAAGAAGGGCTTCGTCTACATGGATACGCCGGGCTACGACCCGGTGTCGGCCACCGGCCAGGTGGCCGGCGGCGCCAACCTGATCTGCTTTACCACCGGTCGCGGCTCCGCCTATGGCTGCGTGCCTTCGCCTTCGATGAAACTGGCGACCAACACGCCCTTGTACCTGAAGCAAACCGACGACATGGACATCAATTGCGGTGTAGTCCTCGACGGTGGTGCGACCGTGCAGCAGCTCGGGCAGAAGATTTTCGAGCGCGTGCTGGAAATCGCCTCGGGCAAAAAGTCCAAGAGCGAGGAGTGGGGCTACGGGCACCTGGAGTTCGCGCCGTGGATCATTGGCGCGACCATGTAGCGTGATTCGAGCCCCGGCGGATTCAATGCCTGTACGGGTTCAACTGGGGCATCGAAAAGGCACTTGGTTCGACAATCCGTAGGCCACGGACTTGCCCGGCGTTTTCCTGACAGCAGGCCCGCGCGGGCGCAGGCGGCGAATACGCCGAGGTGACGCCCGCGTCCCGTAGAATCCGCGCATGATTTCCGAGCACACTGCACCGCTGATAGTGAGCCTCGCAGCAATTGGCATGTCGCTGGCTTTTTTTGTCGCTGACCGCGACTCGCCGACCAGTCGCATGCTGGCGTTGTTCCTGCTGTGCCTGGGCGCCTCGATCGCGCTCAATGTCCTGGTCGCGTTGCCTTACCACGAGCGTCATGGCATTCCGCCGTGGGATGGCCTGTTCGCCTGGCCGCAGGTGGCGGCCGGCGTGTTCGCATTCGAGTGGTTGTTGCGGGTGCGCCGCACGATTCCGGCTGGCGCGCTCAACACCCGTGGCGGCGATCGCCTGGTGCGTGTGGCACAAGCCTTGATGCTGCTCAACGGTGCGCTGGCAATGATCTTTCCAGTGCAACGAGTGGAGTATTTCACCAACGTCGCGTCGTTGCGCGCAGCGATCGTCGAATCGGCTTTTTGGGCTTTTGCAGGCCCCATGGCATTGGCAGTGGCATGTGCCGGCGTGTCGGTACTGCTGATGCTGAATCGGCGCCCAGATCGCGCCGAGTCGTTGCGTGGCGTTTCGTTTGCGCTCGGCGCCCCGTTCATGGCATCGGCGATTTTCCTGCCGCCAGCGCTGGCGCCATTCGCCAGCATCACCGGCCTCATGATCCTGCTGGTCGGCGCGGTCCAGTATCACGTGACCCAGGGACGGCGCGCGCAATTCATGGCGCGCTTTCTGTCGCCACAGGTGGCGCAGATGGTCAGCCAGCGCGGGCTGAAAAGCGCGACCGACGAGCAGACCATCGAGCTGTCGGTGGTGTGCTGCGATCTGCGCGGCTTCACCGCGTTTTCGGCAGCGACCTCATCGAAGAAGGTGATCCAGATCCTGCGCGAATACTACGACGCGGTAGGCGCCGCGGCGGCCGGCTTCGGCGGCACCATCAAGGACCAGGCCGGTGATGGTGTGCTGATCCTGGTGGGTGCGCCGATCGCCTTTGAGGACCATGCCGCCCGCGCGCTGGACATGGCGCGCCAGATTCGTTCAAGCGGCATCGCCGTGACGGCACGCTGGTCCGACGGCGATCTCAATCTGGGTCTCGGGGTCGGCGTTGCGACCGGTTTTGTCACCGTCGGGGTCATCGGTGCGGCATCGCGCCTTGAATACACCGCCGTGGGCCCGGCGGTCAACCTGGCGGCACGCCTGTGCTCGGAGGCCGCGCATGCGCAGATCCTGGTCGATGCGCGCACCATCGAGTGCCTGCGCAGCGCTGCGGTCGTGCATTCGCTGACACCGGGTGAGACGCTCAGGCTCAAGGGTTTCGCCGCGCCGGTACAGAGCTACTTGCTGGCCACCAACTGATTGAAGGGATGCACACGATGCCGCGTTTATCGATAGCCGTCCTGTTTGCGTCTTTGGCAGCGGCATCCGGCGATTGACGATGAATACGCCGCTTGACATCAGGTCGCTGGCAGCGCGCCTGGCGACGCGCTCTTGGTGCGCGTTTGAACATGTGCGCGCAACGCTCGACGACATCGCAGCACGCAACGCCACGCGCAACATCTACACCCGGCTCGACCAGGCCGGTGCGCTCGCTGCGGCACGCGCCAGCGATGCGCGCCGCGCCGCAGGTGCACCGTTGTCGGCACTGGACGGTGCGATCCTTGCCGTCAAGGACAACATCGACGTCGCCGGCCTGCCGACAACTGCGGGCCTGGGATTCCGCCGCGAGCGCGTCGCCCGCGCCGACGCCTTCGTGGTGGCGCGCCTACGCGCAGCCGGTGCAATCGTGCTGGGCAAGGTCAATATGCATGCCGCCGCATTTGGTGCCACCAGCCGCAATGCCGATTTTGGTGACTGCGCCAATCCCAGGCATCCGGGCCTGGTAGCGGGCGGCTCCAGTGGTGGCTCGGCGGCTGCACTGGCAGCCGGTTGGGCGCAGTTGGCGCTGGGGACCGACACCATGGGGTCGGTGCGTATCCCGGCCAGCTATTGCGGCGTCGCCGCCATCAAGCCAAGCGCCGGGATGATCAGTTGCAGCGGTGTGCTGCCATTGTGTGCGCGGCTGGACCATGTGGGACTGTTGGCGCGTGACGCGCGTGACCTGGCGCTGGCCTTGCCGCTGGCTGCCGGTTTCGACGCCGCCGATGCGGCCGCGCGGCGCTTCGGCCCCCAAGCACCGCTTGCGGTTCCATCCACGGCGCGCGCGCCGCGCGCCCCTGTGGGGACCGATGTGGAACCAGGCATCTGGGCGCGCTTCGAGGCGGCTCTGCAGACTATCGAGCGCTTAGGCTGCGTGGTCGAACGCTTCGATGCGCCGCCATGCGACCTTGGTCGCCTGCGCCGCGCCGGCCTGCTCCTGACCGGCGCGGAGATGCTGGTGATCTATGCGACCGAATGGCGCGAGGCGCGCGCGGCGTTTCCTCACGCAATGGCCGCGACCATGACCTGGGCCGAAGGAAAATCGGCGCACGACATGGCGCGCGCACTGACCTTGATGGCCAGCGGCATCCCGCTTGAGCGGAACTGGCTGGGCCATGCACAATGCCTGCTGTTGCCGACCTCGCCGCTGCTGCCGTTTGCCAGCGAAGCGCCGGCGCCGGCCAACCAGGCCGACCTGACGGTCCTGCCCAATATCTCCGGTACGCCGGCGGCAAGCGTGCCGATGCCATGCGCGGCAGGTGAGCTCTCGGCCGGATTGCAGATCATCGGCCGCGAAGGCGACGACATGGCCGTGCTGGCACTCGCCGCCGCTTATCAGTCTGCCAGCGCAGGCTGAACCCGCTGCGCGGCAAGGTTTGTATATTCCGGCCTCAGAGCTGGAATAAAGGGCGGCACGGCGCTGTTTGCCGGCGATGATGCCGGACATCAGCCAGCGCAGTGCGCCGGTGATCGATGAGGTCAGGAAACTCGCGCCGGGCAAGCCGATCCGTTTCATGATCAACTCGCACAATCATTTCGACCACACCGGCGGGGTACGCGCCGCGGCCGCCGCCGGTGCCACCATCGTCACCCAGGCCAACAGCAAGGCCTACTTCGAGAAGGCGCTGGCGACGAAAAACCGCATTGCTCCGGACCTCCTGACCAAGTCGGGCAAGAAGGCCCGGGTCATGGGCGTGGGCGACAAGCACGAAATGACTGACGGCGCGCGCAAGATCGAGATCCATCGCATCAAGGATGGTGTGCACAACGATGCCTTCCTGATGGTCTATCTGCCGCGCGAAAAGCTGCTGATCGAAGCCGACGCCTACACCCCGCTGCCACCCAATGCGCCGGTGCCGGCCACCCCGAACGCCAATAACGTCAACCTGGCGGAGAATATCGAGCGCCTCAAGCTTGCGGTTGAGCGCATCCTGCCCCTGCACGGGCGCGTAGTCCCGCTGGCCGAACTGCACCGCACCATCGGCCGCCAGTAGCATCGCGCGGCGCCAGCCGCGCTTCCTGGTCCTTCAAAGTGAAATCGCCGGCTGCGCCGGAGATTTCATTCAAGCATGCCTCGCCAAAAGTAGGTTTTTACTTTTGGCGAACGCTTAGTCCGGTATGAGCACCACCTTGCCATGCGTCTTGCGTGTGGCCAGGTCGATCATCGCCTGCGGCGCCTGCGAAAGCTTGTAGCTGCTGGTGACCACCGGCCTGATCTTGCCGGCCGACAACAGGTCGAACAGCTCCTTGAACACCGCCGCCGCCGTTTCCGGTTCACGCTTGCTCAGTTCACCCCAGAAGACGCCGATCGCGCTGGCTGACTTGAGCAGCAGCCGATTGGCCGGCAATTGGGGAATCGTGCCGCCGGCGAAACCGACCACGATGAAACGCCCGCGCCAGTTGAGCACCCGCATCGATTGCTCGGCCACGCGGCCACCCACCATGTCGATGATGATGTCCGCACCCTGGCCAGCGGTGGCGGCCTTGAGCTGATCGACCCAACTGTCGGTGCCGTAGTCCCAGGCGGCATCGGCGCCATGATCGCGGCAGATCTGCAGCTTGGATTGACTGCCTGCGGTGGCGAAGATTTTCCCTGCGCCCCATGCCTTCGCCAACTGGATCGCGGCCAATCCCACGCCGCCGGCGCCCGCATGCACCAGCACGGTTTCACCGGCTTGCATGCGTGCCGCGTCCTTCAGGCACAGGTGTGCGGTCGGATAGACGATCGGCAAGGCCGCGCCTTCGGCGAAAGAGAGGTTGGCCGGGATCGGCGCCACCGCGCCATCGGCCAGCAGCGCATGCGTGGCATAGCCGCCGCTGGCGACCGTGCCGCACACGCGCATGCCGGTGTTCCAGCGGCTGCCGGTGCCGATGGCGTCGATCGTGCCTGCAACCTCTGCGCCCGGGGTGAACGGGAACGGCGGCTTGACCTGGTATTGCCCCTTGATCAGTAGCGTGTCCATGAAATTGAGTGCCGCCGCTTCGACCTTGACGCGCACCTGGCCGGCCCCGGGTTCGAGTGTCGGAACATCTTCGAATTGCATGCCGTGCGGCTCGCACCATTGCTTGACCATCCAGGCTTTCATCAGGGTTTTCCTTTTTTCTCGGGGTGCGCGGAAGGCGATGTTTCGTTGGGCAAAACGCGCTCCACTATATCAAGACCGCATGCGCCGCGCCTGCGGCTGTAGGTTCGGTCGGGCCGCGTCCGGCTGCACAAGTATTAAAGGTCGGGCATCAGCGGGCGCTCACCGCGGGCGCGATGAAGGGAGAAGCGAAGGGCAGAGACGGAGCGCCAACCGCTCTCCGGAAAGCGGAAAATCCGAGTAGCATCGTGACGTTTCGCGCTTTAGCATGGCGCGCGCATTCACACGGGAGACAAGATGAGTAATTACACCCTGCACGGCGCGGTCGCCGTGGTCAGCATGGCGAACCCGCCGATGAACACCATGTCGCACGCCAATCGCAGCTTCGTCAAGGCCGCGCTCGATGCAGCCAATGCCGACCCGCAGGTCAAGGCGATCGTCATCACCGGTGCCGGCAAGGTCTTCTCAAGCGGTGCTGAAATCAGGGAATTCAACACGCCGGCGGCGAATGCGGCGCCGGGTCTGAACGAGGTGATCGCAGGGATGGAAGAGTCGCCCAAACCGGTGGTGGCGGCGGTGCACGGTGTGGCCATGGGGGGCGGGCTGGAGCTGGCACTGGGTTGCCACTATCGGGTTGGCAGCCCGGGCGCGCTGATTGCCTTGCCCGAGGTCAAGCTAGGCCTCTTGCCCGGCGCCGGCGGCACGCAGCGCCTGCCGCGCTTGGTCGGGGTCGAGCAGGCACTCGACATGATCGTGTCGGGCAACCCGCTGAAGTCGGAGAAGTTCGCAGCCGGCAGCCTGTTTGACGAAATTGCCAGCGGCGACCTGGTGGCGGCGGCCTGTGCGTTTGCGGAAAAAATGGCGGCCAAGGGTGCGCCGTTCAAGCGTGCGCGCGACCTCACCGCTTCAGTGGCCAATCCGGCCGAATTTTTTGCCGCTGCAAGGGCCAAAGTCGCCAAGGATTATCGCGGTTATCCGGCGCCGGCCAAATGCGTGGCCGCCGTCGAGGCGGCGGCGACCAGGCCCTTCGACGAAGGCATGCAGATCGAGCGCGCCGCGTTCCTCGAACTGGTGGCAACCGTCGAGTCCAGGGCGATGCGCCATTTCTTTTTTGGCGAACGGGTGGTGGCGAAGATTCCCGATGTGCCCGAGGACACCCCCCTGCGCCCGATCAAGAGTGCGGCGGTGATCGGCGCCGGCACCATGGGTGGCGGCATCACGATGAACTTCATCAATGCCGGCATCCCGGTGACCCTTTTGGAAATGAAGCAGGAGGCGCTCGATCGCGGTGTGGCGACCATCCGCAGGAATTATGAGAACACGGCCAAGAAAGGCCGCATGACGATGGACGAGGTCGAGCAGCGCATGGGCCTCATCAAGCCAACGCTGTCATATGACGACTTGAAGAGCGTCGATATCGTGGTCGAGGCGGTGTTCGAGGACATGGCGGTGAAGGAAGTGGTGTTCAGGAAGCTCGATGAAGTCATGAAAGCGGGCGCCATCCTCGCCTCCAATACCTCCACACTGGATGTCAACCAGATCGCGGCGTTCACCAAACGGCCGCAGGACGTGATCGGCACCCATTTCTTTTCGCCCGCCAACGTGATGAAGCTGCTGGAGATCGTGCGCGGCGCCCAGACCGCCAAGGACGTTCTGGCCAGCACCATGAAACTGGCCAAGACGATCAAGAAGATCGGCGTGGTGTCAGGCGTGTGCGACGGCTTCATCGGCAACCGCATGATCGAGCAGTATTCGCGCCAGGCCGGTTTTCTGCTGGAAGAGGGCGCAGTGCCCGAGCAGGTGGATCGTGCGATCGAGGCGATCGGTTTCGCCATGGGCCCGTTTCGCATGGGCGACCTGGCCGGCAACGATGTCGGCTGGTACATCCGCAAGCGTCGTTATGCCGAGAAGCCGCACATCCACTATTCCAGGACCGCCGACCTGATCTGCGAACAGGGGCGCTATGGCCAGAAGACCGGCGCCGGCTGGTACGACTACAAGGCCGACGATCGCACCGCCTATCCGTCGCCCTTGGTGGCGGGGATTCTGGAACAGCATCGCAAGGATCTCGGCGTCACGCCGCGCGCCATCAGTGACGAGGAAATCGTCGAACGCCTGATGTACGCGCTGGTCAACGAAGGCGCGCTGATTCTCGAAGAGGGCATCGCCATGCGTGCGGTCGACATCGACATGATCTACATGACAGGCTACGGCGTGCCCGCGTATCTTGGCGGGCCGATGTTCTACGCCGATCGCAAGGGACTGGCCAATGTGCTGGCGTCGATGCAGCGCTTCGCGAAAAATCCCCAGGCCGATCCCGGATTCTGGACCCCGGCGCCGTTGCTGGCCAAGCTTGCGGCCGCGGGCAAGACATTCAACTGAAGTCATGCAGTTCTCGCAAATTCTGTCCGGTCTCCAGCGTGCCGACATCGACTACGTCCTGGTCGGTGGTCTTGCCGTATTTTTGAACGGCGTGAGCCGAGTCACAATGGACATTGATCTGGCGGTTGCCATGAACGATGCCAATCTATCCAAATTCATTGATTTCGCAAATGCGCTGGGCTTGAAGCCGCGCATTCCTGTGGCGATTGAAACACTGAAGTCCGCGGACCAGATTGAAGCGTGGTTTCAATCCAAAGGAATGATCGATTTTTCGTTGGTCGGCAGAACAATTGACGACCTATCGATTGATGTTCTCGTGCGGCCTGTGGTCCCATTTGATGAATTAAAGGCAAACGCACGTCGGGTCGCATTCAGCGGTGGTCTTGTAGTGGTCGCGAGCCCCGAGGATTTGATCCGAATGAAGCAGGATACCGGGCGTAGTGTGGACGCGCGCGATGTCGAACTCTTGCAAAATCTTATAACCGCGCGGCAAGCAGGAGTAGACGATGACTGATTTCACAGCCGAGCAAACCGATGCACGATTGGAGTTGCTTGACGACGCGCGTCGGTTCTTTATCCAGGTTTGGCGCGACAACCCCGAGCTCCTCCGACACGGCGACCCAAAGCTGGTTGAAATGATGGAGCCGGTCTGGAAGCGTGACAGGGCGGCTCTTGCCGCGTGATTGATTGCGCCGATCACGCAGCAGCAGTGGGCATCGCAGGCTTGCAGTATTTTTTAGGTTTACACAGAGGAGACATCCATGACCGACGCAGTCGTTGTATCCACCGCCCGTACGGGCCTCGCCAAATCCTTCCGCGGCGCTCTCAACAACACGCACGGCGCCACCATGGGCGGTGCCGTGATCAAGGCTGCGATGGAGCGCGCCAAGCTGGACCCGGCCGAGGTCGAAGACGTGTTGATGGGGTGCGCCAATCCCGAAGGCGCCACCGGCATGAACATCGCGCGCCAGAGCGCGCTGATGGCCGGCTGCCCGGTCACCGTTTCCGGCGCCACCGTCAACCGCTTTTGCTCCTCGGGACTGCAAACCATCGCGCTGGCCTCGCAGCGCATCATCGCCGGCGAAGCCGACATCTTCGTGGCCGGCGGCGTGGAGTCGATCTCGTGCGTGCAGGGCGAGATGAACAAGCACATGCTGCGTGACGAGAATCTGTTCAAGAAAAAGCCCGAAATCTACTGGAACATGCTGCAAACCGCGGAGATGGTGTCGCAACGCTACAACATCAGTCGCGAGGCGCAGGACCGCTACGGCGTGGCAAGCGTGCTGCGTGCCGCTGCGGCGCGCGATGCCGGCAAGACCCGCGACGAGATCATTCCGATTACCGTCAACATGAAAGTGGTCGACAAGCAGACCGGTGTCGAGACCACCAGGGAGGTGATGCACGACAAGGACGAAGGCATCCGCGCCGACACCACCTACGAAGGCGTGTCGCAGATCAAGCCGGCCATCGAGGGCGGGGTGATCGCGGCGGGCAATGCCAGCCAATTTTCCGACGGCGCTTCGGCTGCGGTCATCATGAATGCCACGGTCGCCGAGCAGCGCGGCCTGCAAGCGTTGGGCATCTACCGCGGTTTCGCGGTTGCCGGTTGCGAGCCGGACGAAATGGGCATCGGCCCGGTGTTCGCGATTCCGAAGCTGCTGAAAAAGACCGGCCTTGCGATCAAGGACATCGGCTTGTGGGAATTGAACGAGGCGTTCGCAGTGCAGGTGATTTACTGCCGCGACCAGTTGGGTATTCCGGACGAGCGCCTCAACGTCAACGGCGGTTCGATCGCCATCGGCCACCCGTACGGTGTGACCGGTGCACGCCTGGTCGGCCACGCGCTGATCGAAGGCAAGCGCCGTGGCGTGAAGTATGTGGTGATCACCATGTGCGTCGGCGGCGGCATGGGTGCCGCCGGGCTGTTTGAAGTCGTCTGAACCGATTCCCTGACTTGCCGGCTTGACCCTCTCCCCCTGGCGCGAGAGGGTGCCTGGCGCCTGAACCGCATGCAATCGAAACTCCTGTCGCGACGCGATCTCGCATTCGTCCTCTACGAAATGCTGGATGTCCTGACCCTCACCGCGAGAAACCGCTACGCCGATCATTCGCGGGAAACTTTCGAGGCCGCGCTCGATCTTGCCGAGAAAATAGCCACTGACCATTTCGCACCGCACAATCGCAAGAGCGATGAAGAGGAGCCGGTATTCGACGGTGAGCGCGTGAACATGATTGCCGAAGTGGCACAGGCATTGAAGGCCTTTGTCGACTCCGGCCTGATGGCCTCCGAGCATGACTACGGCTACGGTGGCATGCAGTTGCCGCAAGTGCTGGCCAAGGCATGTTTCGCGTTTTTCAATGCGGCCAACGTCGCTACTTCCAGCTATCCGTTTCTCACCATCGGCAACGCCAACCTGCTGCTCGATCACGGCTCGCCGCAGCAGGTCGACACTTTCGTGCGGCCCATGCTGGCCGGGCGCTTTTTCGGCACCATGTGCCTGTCCGAGCCGCAGGCCGGGTCGTCGCTGGCGGATATTCGCAGCCGTGCCGAAGGCCAGCCCGACGGCAGTTATCGCGTGTTCGGCAACAAGATGTGGATCTCCGCCGGCGAGCACGAACTGTCGCAAAACATCATCCACCTGGTATTGGCGAAGATCCCCGGCAGCCCGCCCGGGGTCAAGGGCATTTCGCTTTTCATCGTGCCCAAGTTCCTGGTCAACGCCGACGGCGCGGTGGGTGAACGCAACGACGTGGTGTTGGCCGGCCTGAACCACAAGATGGGCTACCGCGGCACCACCAACACGCTGCTCAACTTCGGCGAAGGCAAGTTCCGGCCGGGTGGCAGCCCCGGCGCAGTTGCCTACCTGTTGGGTGAAGCCAATCGCGGCTTGAGCTACATGTTTCACATGATGAACGAGGCGCGTATCGGCGTGGGCCTGGGCGCCACCATGCTGGGCTACACCGGCTACCTGCATGCTCTGGATTACGCGCGCAACCGGCCGCAGGGCCGCCCTGCAGGCGCGAAGAATCCCCAAGCGCCGCAAGTGCCGATCATCGAGCACGCGGATGTCAGGCGCATGCTGCTGGCGCAAAAGGCCTATGTCGAGGGTGCGCTGGCTTTGAACCTGTACTGCGCGCGCCTGGTGGACGAGCAAAAGACCGGCGCGAGCGCGCTTGCAAGGACCGAGGCCTCGCAATTGCTGGATCTTTTGACACCGATCGCCAAATCCTGGCCTTCGCAATGGTGCCTCGAAGCCAACAGCCTGGCGATCCAGGTGCATGGGGGCTACGGCTACACGCGTGACTATCCGGTGGAACAGTTCTACCGCGACAACCGCTTGAATCCGATCCATGAAGGCACGCATGGCATCCAGGGCCTCGATCTGCTGGGGCGCAAGGTGGTGCAGGCGGATGGCGCGCTGCTGCGCCTTCTGGGGCGCGAGATCGAGAAAACCTGCCGCGCGGCGCGCAGCTTGCGCGACACGGTGCAATTCGCACGGCAACTGGGTGAAGCGACAGCGCGCCTGGGATTGACCACCACCAAGCTGCACGCAGCCGGCGACATCGACCATACCCTGGCAAACGCTTCGACCTATCTCGAAATGTTCGGCCATGTGGTGCTGGCCTGGATCTGGCTCAAGGCCGCGGTGATCGCTGCCGCGCAATTGCGCGATGCTGCCGACGAAACGGATTTTTATCGCGGCAAGCTGCAGGCTGCGAAGTTTTTTTTCCATTGGGAGTTGCCGAAAACGGCGCAGTGGTGCGACCTGCTCGACGCGCAGGACAGCACCACCCTTGACATGCATGACAACTGGTTCTGAACCACGGAAAGCCTGACATGAGTCTGAAGAAGCTGATGGATCTGGGAGGGCGGGTGGCGATCGTCACCGGCGGCTCGCGCGGGCTGGGCCTGCAGATCGCCGAAGCGCTGGGCGAAATGGGCGCCGCAGTGGCGATCACCGCGCGCAAGGCCGCCGAACTCGAAGAAGCGCGCGCCCATCTGGCGGCCCAGGGCATCGACGTGCTGACCATTCCTTCCGACCTGGGCAAGCCGGAGACACCGGCTGCGATCGTGGCCGCGGTGATGGCGCGTCACGGCAAGATCGATATTCTGGTCAACAACGCCGGCGCCACCTGGGGGGCCAACGCGGAAGACCATCCGCTGGACGCCTGGATGAAGCTGATAAACTTGAACCTCACCGGCAACTTCCTGCTGTGCCAGCAGGTGGCCCGCGCATCGATGATCGCGCGCAAATGCGGCCGCATCATCAACATCGCCTCGGTGGCCGGACTGGGCGGCAACCCGACACAGATGGAAGGCACCATCGCCTACAACACCACCAAGGGGGGGCTCATCAACTTCACGCGTGCGCTGGCCGCCGAATGGGGCAAGTACAACATCACCGTCAATGCCATCTGCCCGGGTTTCTTTCCGTCGAAAATGACGCGCGCCACGCTTGCCACCCACGAGAAGTTCTTCATCGACAGCACCCCGCTTGGCAAGCTCGGCGGCGACGAAGATCTGAAGGGCGCGGCGCTGCTGTTCGCCTCCGACGCCGGTGGCCACATCACCGGCCAATGCCTGGTGGTCGACGGCGGCGCGCTGGTGGTGTGAAGGCACCTTCAAATGGATGAAGCACTGCAGCAGGCGCCTTTCAAGGAGGTCACGCGCGACCCGATGTCGCTCAAGCACGTGCCCTTCATCGACCACCTGGGCGTGATCATCGAAAGCATGGAACCCGGACGCGCCACGCTTTCGCTTACGCCGCGGCCCGAGCATTTCAACTCCTGGGGCGCGGTGCATGGCGGGGTGGTGATGACGCTGCTCGACATCTGCATGGCGGTGGCGGGCCGCTCCTATGATCCGGTCAACCTGTCCGGGGTCACCGTCGACATGAGTACCAGTTTCATCGCGCCCGGGCGCGGCAAGCAGTTGGCCATCGGCACGGTGATCGCGCGCTCGACCACGCTGTGGCGCTGCGAGGGCGAAATCCGCGCGGCCGCCGACAATACGCTGGTGGCGAAAGCCATCGGCACGTTCAAATTCAAGAATCTTGCGCGCTCGTCGAAGCAACCGATCGGCGACGCGTGAACCCAAGGAAACATTGAACAAGTCCGAAGGTCGAGAAAGTCTCTCTCGCAAGATGTTGAATCGAAAAGGTTCTTCGTTCGAGAATCCGCATTCCAGGAACTTGTTCAGCGTTTTCCCAAAGGAGTCGCAATGAGCACAAAAAACACGCAAATCCATCTGGTCAAGCGCCCGCAGGGCGAGCCTGACGCGTCATGTTTCGCATTGGTCGAACAAACCCTGGGCGAGCCGGGCCCGGGACAGGTGCTGGTCAGAAACCGCTTTCTTTCGCTCGACCCCTATATGCGCGGGCGCATGGACGACGCCAAGTCCTACTCGCAGCCGCAGCCCCTGAATGAAGTGATGATAGGCGCCACCGCAGGCGAAATCCTTGCATCGAACCATCCCGACTTCAAGCCGGGCGACAGCTTCGCCGCCAAATTCGGTCTTGGCTGGCAGACCCATGCGATCGTCGATGCCAAGCAGATCCTCAAGGTCGATGCGTCGCAGGTGCCGCTGTCCTACTACGTCGGTCTGCTGGGCATGCCCGGTGCCACCGCCTGGTACGGCAGCATGAAAATTCTCGAACCCGCCGCCGGCCAGACCCTGGTCGTCACCGCCGCCACCGGTGCGGTGGGCGGGGTGGTGGGGCAATTGGCAAAGGCGGCCGGCGCCCGCGTGGTGGGAATCGCCGGTGGCAGTGCCAAGTGCGACTACGCGGTCAAGGAACTGGGGTTCGATGCCTGCGTCGACTACAAGGCGGCCGGCTGGAAAGAAGCGCTCGAGGCGGCGACAGCGGCCGGCATCGATCGCGTGTTCGAGAACGTCGGCGGCGAGATTTTCGACACCCTCCTGGCGCGCATGAAGCCATTCGGCAGGGTCGCTGTGTGCGGCTTGATCTCCGGCTACAACGGCGTGTCTATGCCGCTCAACAACTTTCGCTCGGTGCTGGTCAACAAGCTCCGGATCCAGGGGTTCATCATTTCCGATCACCTCGAACTCTGGCCGCAGGCGCATCGCGAACTGGCTGAAATGGTGGTCGCAGGCAAGCTCAAGTATCGTGAAACCGTGGCTGACGGCCTTGAAAACGCGCCCAAGGCATTCATGGGAATGCTCAAGGGCGCCAATTTCGGCAAGCAGATCGTTAAACTGTGAAGCCCGATTGTTGATCGTTGCCAAAAACAGGACAGCCTCGCCAGAGGTATGTTCTTGCCGTGAAGCATGCAATTCTCAATAAATTGAACCATTCAACCTGACGAGGCAAGCCATGAACGCACCTGAAAAAGTCCAGCTCAACGCCGCCGGCATGGCGACTTCGGTTGCCGACATGCTGCCCAACATGCCGATGCCACCGCGTTTTGATTCAGTGGCAGAAGAGCGCCTGCACCGCAAGCAGCGGCTGGCGGCGGCATTTCGCATCTTCGCCCAATGGGGCATGGGCGAGGGTGCCGCAGGCCACATCACGGTACGCGACCCGGAGTTTCCCGAAACCTTCTGGCTCAACCCGTTCGGCGTGCATTTTTCGCAGGTCAAGGTATCGAACCTGATCCGTGTCGATCACCACGGCAATGTGGTCGAAGGCAAGCATCCGGTCAACCGCGCTGCCTTTGCCATCCACTCGCGCGTGCACCTGGCACGCCCGGACGTGGTCGCCGCGGCGCATACCCACGGCATCTACGGGCGCGCCTTTTCAGCGCTGGGCAAACCGCTGGCCATGTTGAGCCAGGACGCCTGCGCCTTCTACAACGACCATGCGCTGTACGACGAATATGGCGGGGTGGTGCTGGAGCTCGGTGAGGGCGAGCAGATCGCCCGCGCGCTTGGGCCGATGAAGGCGGTGATCCTGCGCAACCACGGCCTCTTGACCGTTGGCGGCAGCGTGGACGAGGCCGCCTGGTGGTACATCTCGATGGAACGTAACTGCCAGGTGCAACTGATGGCCGAAGCAGCCGCCCACGGCCAGCCCATGCGCAGCGTGCCCGAGGAATCCTGCCGCCAGGCCTACAGCGTGGTGGGTACACCCTTCGCCGGCTGGTTCTCGTTCAACTTGTTATACGACAAGTTGCAAGCCGAGGCCCCCGGTTTCCTTGACTGAGGCAGGGCACTTGCCGCCGCGTTGCAGTCGGGCCGCGCGGCGCTAGCGGGTTGAATAACGCGGCACCGCTGGTCTCAGGAAGGCATCAGGCATGAAAACATTCGCAGGGCGGACGGCGGTGGTGACAGGCGCGGGCAGCGGCTTTGGCCACCAGTTCGCCTTGCTGGCGCACAAGGCGGGCATGAACGTGGTGATCGCCGACGTGCAGCAGGATGCGCTCGATGCGACGCGCAGCGAACTCCAAACCCTGGGCGCGCAGGTGCTGGCCTTGAAAACCGATGTCGCCAGGCCCGAATCGGTGCAGGCGTTGGCGGACGCGACCATGGCGCGCTTTGGCGCCCCGGGCCTGTTGTTCAACAACGCCGGGGTCGGCGGCACCGGTGGCCTGTTGTGGGAAAACTCGCCCGCCGACTGGGAATGGACCCTGGGCGTCAACCTGTGGGGCGTGATCCACGGCGTGCGCATCTTCACGCCACTGATGCTGGCGGCGGCTAAGGATCCGTCATTCGAGGCGCACATCGTCAACACCGCGTCGATGGCCGGGCTCCTGACGCCGCCCAACATGGGGGTCTACAACACCACCAAGCATGCGGTGGTGGCGTTGACCGAAACCCTGTACCAGGATCTGCAACTGGTTACTTCGCAGGTATCTTGTTCGGTCCTGTGCCCGTATTTCGTGCCGACCGGGATCTTCAAATCGGAACGCAACCGTCCGGTCGAGCTTGGCGCGCACGACCAACTGACTGCGTCGCAGCGCATCGCGCGGGAAATGGGCCAGAAGGCGGTGAATTCGGGCAAGGTGTCGGCGGCAGAAGTCGCGCAGATAAGCTTCGAGGCGATCGCCGCCAACCAGTTCTACATCTATTCGCACCCCAAGGCGCTGGGCAATGTGGAAACCCGCATGCGCGCAATCGTGGATATCAAGAATCCGCCGGATCCGTTCGCCGCGCGCCCCGAGGTCGGCGCACAACTACGCCGGCAATTGCGCGACCGCTAAAGACAGGCAAGGGCGCGGTGCCCTGGCGCACGCGCGCTGCGCCGTCCGCCAGGCGCTGTTCAGCGTCGCGCGATGCGCACCGCAGGCTTGCCGCGACCGGCGAGCGTGCCCGTCTTGGCGCTCTTGGCCGCGACCGTGACACCCTTCTTGGGGCTGGCCGCCGCAAGTTTGCGCCCAGCCGTGCGCTTCTCGACGACCACGGTTTCCAGAATCAGCTTCTGACCAGGCACGACGGTATCGCCGGAAAGCTTGTTCCAGCGCTTGATGTCCGGCACGTTCAGCTTGAAATGGCGCGAGATCGCCATCAGGGTCTCGCCCTTGCGCACCACATGGGTGGCACGCACGATTCTTTCTTCGGCTTCGATCGCGGGCCGCATGATGATTGCCGGCAGCGCCGCAGTCGCAATCTGTGCGTCTTTTCGAGGTACCAGCAGCGTCTGCCCGGCATCGACGCGCGAGCGCTTGGAAAGGCCGTTGATCGACTTCAAATCAGCTAGCTCGATGCCGAAACGCGCGGCGACCCGCTCCAGGTTCTCGCCGGCCTTGACTACGTGCGCCTGCCAGGTCGAGAGCGGCTTGTCGCGGTTGGTTTCAAGATTCTGGCGGAAGGTGTCGAGCTTGGCCAAGGGCAACACGATGACCGGGTTGTTGGCGCCCGGAATCACCGGTCGATTGTGTGAGGGATTGAGGGCCAAGAATACCTCCACCGGAATTTCCGCCATGCGCGCGGCGGTCTTGACGTCGATGTCGCGCGTCTTGGTGATGGTGGCGAAATAGGGGGCGTTGGCCACATCCGGCAATGCCAGGTTGAACAACTCCGGCTTCATCACCAGATTCTTGACAGCCTGGAGTTTGGGCACATAACCGGCGGTTTCGGCCGGCATCCGCAGGTTCGCGTAGTCGGTGGGTTCGCCCTTGGCGCGTGCTTTTTCGATCGCTCGGCCAACCGCGCCTTCGCCCCAGTTGTAGGCCGCCAGTGCCAGATGCCAGTCCTTGAACATGTCATGCAGCATTTGCAGGTAGTCGAGCGCGGCGCTGGTCGAAGCGAGGATGTCGCGGCGGTCGTCGCGCCACCAGTCCTGTTGCAGGTTATAGCGCTTGCCGGTCGAGGGTATGAACTGCCACATGCCGGCGGCTTGCGCGGGCGAAACCGCGCGCGGGTTGTAAGCCGATTCGACCAGCGGCAACAAGGCCAGCTCGGTGGGCATGCCGCGCTTTTCGATTTCCTCGACGATATGAAACAGGAACGGCCGCGCGCGCTCGAAGCTGCGCCGCAGGTACTCGGGGCGTGCGGCGTACCAGCCGGTTTTCTCCTGTGCGGCGGTATTGGTCAGTTCCGGCATGGCGAAGCCGTTGCGCATGCGTTGCCACAAATCCGGCGCCGGTTTGGTGGAGACGTCGACGTTGCCAACCGCCGCTTGCAGCACTTCCTGGGGCGTGACCAGGGAGCTCGCCTGCAAGCCTGGTGCCGGCGCTGCCGCCGCCAGATGAGTCGGCCGCTCGAAGTCCGTGACGCGGACCACCGGGGCGCTGCTGCAGGCGGCCAACACCAGCGGACAGGCAAGCGCCAAAAGTCGAATCATCACGCTTTCCAAGTGCATGCGTCGCCCCTTCGTTTGAATCGCTGAATGATAGTTTGCCAAAGCTCGCGCTGTCAATCGAAAAACTATTCCAAACGATTGATTTAGATCAGGAATTTCGCCGTCGGATGCGCCTGCATGCGATAATTCATGGTATGCGTTCAAGGCCACAAAATTGCTCCCGCGCGGATCGGCCGCAAGTCTCGCCGACAGCGCCAACGCACGCCCTCGCATCCATCGACGCGCACACCTTGCAGGCCGCCGTCGTCTCCCCTGCGCGCAAGAAACCAGCCGATGTCAAGCGCCAACCCCGAAGATAACCCAATCCGGCTGGGCGCGGGAGGCAGCGCTTCGCTCGACCAGTGGTTTACCACGCCCCAGGGTGCCTACGTGCTGGCCTGGGAGCGCGCCCAACTCGATGCTCTGGTGGCTGACCTGTTCGGCTATTTCGCGCTACAGGTCGGCCTGCCAGGCATCGATTTCCTGCGTGACAACCGAATACCGTGGCGCACCACCGCAGCGTTGGGCGGTTGCCCGGGTGTGGTCGCCGACGCCCATGAACTGCCGTTCGCGGCGGAATCCCTGGATCTGGTGTTGCTGCCGCACTTGCTCGAGGCCGCCAGCGAGCCACACCAGATCCTGCGCGAGGTCGAGCGGGTCTTGCGGCCCGAGGGAGAACTGATTGTCACCGGTTTCAATCCGATCAGCCTGTGGGGCCTCAAACGCCTCATCGGCCAGTCGCCACTGCCGCCCTGGGATGCGGAGTTCGTCAGCGTGCCGCGCATGAAGGACTGGTTGAAGCTGCTCAATTTCGAGATGCGCGGCGGGCTGTTCGGCTGCTATCGACCGCCTTTTGAAGCGCAGCAATGGCTTGCTCGCTTCGGTTTCCTGGAAGGCGCCGGCCGGCGCTGGTGGCCGGTGGCAGGGGCGGTGTACATCATGCATGCCAGGAAACGGGTTGCCGGCATGCGCCTGATCACGCCGGCGCACCAGCGCGCGCGGCGCCAGGCGCGGCTACTGGCGCCGGCGGTGCGCCAGCGCTGGATGGGCAAACAATGAACCAGGCGCGCCGCACGGTGGTGATTCACACCGATGGTGCCTGCAAGGGCAACCCCGGTCCCGGCGGCTGGGGTGCGCTCCTGGTCAGCGGTGTGCACGAAAGGGAGCTGTTCGGCGGCGCCGCGCAAACCACCAACAATCGCATGGAACTGACCGCCGTGATCGAGGCACTGGGCGCCCTGAAGGGGCCCTGTCATGTGGTGGTGTACACCGACTCAAGCTATGTGCAGAAGGGTATCAGCGAGTGGATTCACGCCTGGAAGGTACGCGGCTGGAAAACCGCCGACAAGAAGCCGGTCAAGAATGACGACCTGTGGCGTCTGCTTGATGTGGCTGCGGCGCGCCACGAGATCGAATGGCGCTGGGTCAAGGGCCATGCCGGAGACCCCGGCAACGAACGCGCCGACGCGCTTGCCAATCGCGGCGTCGATTCGGTGCGTTGAAGTACGGGGGCGCCAGGGGCGTTTGCGACTCGTCCGGGCAGGGGCGGCTGCGTGTGGGCGCCGCCGGCACTTGTGCTACGCTGGCAATCCGGTTGGACAGCGGAGAGATGCCATGCAGCAGCGACTATTTGCAGCTACTGCCGCAGTCGCGGCCCTGACTGCCGCAGTCGCGGCCCTGACTGCGGCCAGCGCGCACGGCCAGGCGGTCTACACCCCTCACGGCAACGGCCCGGTGGTGATCGTGGCGCCGAATGCGCCGGCAGCGCCTTACGGCTACGGCGGCTCCGGCCTGGGTTACGGCGGCGTACAGCGTTATGGCAATTCCTCGGGCGTGGTGGTGACGCCGCGCGGCGCGGTGCCCTATGGCCGCTACAACAAGGACGCGGCGCAGGACGCCTTTCGTATCAACAACGCGCTCGGTGGCGCGCGCGCCGCCGATGATGCCGCTGCACGCTCGCAGGCGCCGCTGACGCCGTTGAACCCGATGCCTGGCGGTTTGCGCTGATGCTAGGCGCGCGCCTCCCTCGCGCCGACTGACGGGCGACTGCCCCTTACCTGGGCTTGACCACGTAACGCACAAAGGCGTCGCGCGGGTTGTACTTGTCGTACAGGCCGCGCGCGCGGTAGTTGTTTTCCTTGGTCATCCAGTACAGGCGCGACCAGCCGTGCTCGGCCATCGCTGCCACCAGCCAGTCGACCAAGGCCTGGCCCACGCCTTTGGCGCGCAGGCCCGGCTCGACGAACAGATCTTCGAGATAGCACACCGGCGTCAACTCCCAGGTGTTCTCGTGCAGGATGTAGTTGCAAATGCCGATCACACGCCCTGTGGCATCGCAGGCGACGATTGCCTTGATGGCCGATGCCGGATCGCAAATGCGCTGCCAGGTGCGGTCAGTCACGGCCGCGCTCATTGCGACCTCGTAGAAGCGGCAATAGCCGGCCCACAGCGTGCGCCATGCGTTCTCGTCTTGCGGCGTGGCCGGCCGGATCACAGTGCTGCTTGCGTTCATCGGACTATCCTTCCAGCACCGGGTGACAGCCTCCGCGATGGAAAATGCGGGCTCCCTGCGGGCGGCCGGGCGGGGGCGCTCATGCCGGGTTGGCCTGGTAGTCGAGCACCAGGCGCGCCAGCAGGCGTACGCCCAGCAGCAGGCCGCTCTCGTCCACGCGAAACAGCGGCGAATGGTTGGACGGCGCCTTGGCCGCATCTTCGCCCGGCGGGGTAATGCCTATGAAAAAGAAGGCGCCGGGAATTTCCTTCTGGAAATAGGCGAAATCCTCGCCGCCGCCGGTCTTGGGCACATGCACCACTTTGGCGTCGCCGGCGACCCGGGTGAGGGTGGCCAGGCTCCACAGGGTGAGCCTGGTGTCGTTGACGGTGACCGGATAGCCCTTGAAGGTTTTGACTTCGGCACGTGCCTGGCAGGCACAGGCGATGTTGATCGCAGTGTCTGTCAGGCGCTGGCGAATGAATTCGCGCTGGCGCTCGTCGAAGGTGCGAAAGGTGCCGGTCAAAGTGACCTCGTCAGGGACGATGTTTTCGCGCACCCCGCCATGCACGGTGCCGAAGGTCACCACCGCCGGTTCGTGCATGATGTCCAGTTGACGTGACACCAGGGTTTGCGCGCCCAGCACCACCTGGGCGGCGGTGACGATCGGGTCGGTGCCAAGCCACGGCATGGCGCCATGGGTCTGGCGTCCGTGAATGCGGATCCAGAAATTGTCGGTCGAGGCCATCATCGCGCCGGGCCGATAGCCGACCTGGCCGGCATTGAGGTGCGAAATTACGTGCAGGCCGAAAATCGCGTCAGGGCGCGGATTTTCCAGGGCTGCTTCCTCGATCATCAGCTTGGCACCGCCTTTTTCGTACTCCGGCAGGCCTTCCTCGGCGGGCTGGAAGATGAACTTGACCGAGCCGCAAATCTCGTCGCGTGCGCCGGCCAGCAACTCGGCCACGCCCATCAGGATCGCGGTGTGGCAATCGTGCCCGCAAGCGTGCATGGCGCCGACCTCCTGGCCGCCCCAGGTGGTGCGCACCTTCGAGGCAAACGGCAGATCGACCTGTTCGGACACCGGCAGGGCATCCATGTCCGCGCGCAGGGCCACGCAAGGACCCGGTTTGCCGCCCTTGAGGGTGGCCACCACACCGGTCTTGGCGACCCCCACGCGTATGTCGTCAAGCCCGAGGCGTTGCAAATGGGCGGCCACGATACCGGAGGTACGCACCTCCTGGTTGCCTAATTCGGGGTTGGCATGGAAGTCACGCCGCCAGGCGATGACTTGCTGTTCAAGAGCGGCGGCCTGTGCCTCCAGGCGCGCTACGAGGGACACTTCGGCAGGGGCGTTCATCGCGTGATTTCCGTCAGGCGCAGGCATGCGGCGCGGGAAATGGATTGTACGACGAGGCTCTGCCGGGATGGCAGGGCAATCACCGGCGCTTGCGCCAAAGGCCCGGGCCGCAGGGGCGATGCGCGGCCAGCCGCGCCGCTTCAAGGTTCAGCGCGTCAGTACCGGGCAGGCGGTGCTGCCGTGCGCGGGCAACTTGCCCGCGGCGTAGCTGCCATGGATCGAGCCGATCGGATGTTGGAAATCGGCCAGCGGTTCGCCCGCGAATACCGTGCGGCCATATTCGGCCTCGACCAGGCGGAAATTGAGTGTCTTGCCGATCGCTGGCAGCGCATCACCCCTGCGGCCCGGGCGGCGTAAAACTCAAGCCCGCGTAAACGGGCCACGCTGGCCGGGGTCGATACTGCCATGCAGCGGCACGGCCGCTCCGGCACGGATGATTCTGCGTTCGCTGTCGGGATTCATCTGGCTTGACTCGCATGAATGAAAAGAGTGTAATTACACGTGTGAGTATTCAATTCCATGTCAGCCAGTCCGGCCTTGGTGCCTGGCAACATCCTGTTCGGCCGGTCTTTCGGTGCCTTGCGCTCGAGCCCAGGCGGTTCAAGGGCGACATGACGGGGTGCGCGTGAGCACGCTTGTCACCGCGCCTGCCGGCGGCTCTGCAAGCGGTGCCGGCTGCACCTGTTTCAAGCTGCGCAGCCTGGCACGCCGTGTGACACAGTTGTACGACCAGGCACTGGCGCCGGCCGCTCTCAAGGTCACCCAGTATTCGCTTCTGGCGCATGTACGCCGGCGCGCGCCGCGGGCGGCGCCGACGGTCAGCGAGTTGGCGCAGGCGCTGTTCACCGATCGCACCACCCTCACGCGCAACCTCAAGCCGTTGGTCGAACGCGGGCTGGTCGAGATCGGTCATGGCGCCGATGCGCGCAGCAAGGCGGTGACCATCACCACGCGCGGTGAAGCGCTGTTTCAGGCGGCGCGCCCCTTGTGGCGCCAGGCGCAGCTGCGCTTGCGCGGCGCTGCCGGTGACGCGCAGGTCGAGGCACTGCATGGCCTGGTCGATGCGGTCCTGCCGCTGCTTGCCTTGCCCGAGGCCCTGAAGGCCACCGACGCATGACAATGCAAGCTGCCGTAACCGAATGAGGCGACCCGAATGCGACTGACTCGTGCACAAATCCTGCTGGTTGGCGCCGGCGCCATGGTGCTGGCGCTGGTGTTCGGGGTGCGCATGTCGCTGGCGCTTTTCATCAGCCCGCTCAACAGCGCCACCGGTCTCGGGATCGCCGCCATCAGCCTGGCCTTCGCCTGTGCCCAGTTGATGTGGGGCATCACCCAGCCGATCGCCGGCGCGTTGGCCGACAAGTACGGCACCGGCCGCGTCTTAGCCACCGGTATCGCGCTGGTCACCCTTGGCACGGTTATGACGCCCTATGCCACCAGCACCTGGATGCTGATCGTATTGGTCGGCGTGGTGGCGGCCGGTGGCGCCGGCATGACCGGCCTTGGGGTGGTGATGTCAGCGATCGGCCGCGTGCTGCCGCCGGAGAAGCGCGGCATGGCCAACGGCATTATCAATGCCGGCGCCTCCTTCGGACAGTTCGCCGTGGTGCCGTTGGCGCAATTGCTGTTGGGGTCGATCGGCTGGATCGCCGCCTTGACCAGCATCGGCCTCCTGGCGCTGGCCGCACTGCCGCTGGTGTGGCTGTTGCGCGGCAAGCCGGGCGACCCCGCGCCAGGCGCCGGCGCCGCAGCAGGGACCAACCTGCGCCAGGCGCTGTCAGGCGCCGCGCGCGACCGCAGCTTTCTGCTGGTTGGCGCGGGGTTCTTCGTTTGCGGCTTTCACGTGGCCTTCATCGCCACCCACCTGCCGGGCGTGGTCGCATCCTGCCAGCTGCCCGCCGAGGTGGGCGCCTGGTCACTGGCGCTGGTGGGCCTGTTCAATATCTTCGGCAGCTTCGCCGCCGGCTGGGCCATCGGCCGCTGGCGCATGAAGTCGGTGCTGTCGTGCCTGTATGCGGCGCGCGCCCTCGCGGTATTGGCGTTCCTTGCCGCCCCCAAGACCACCACCACCTTTCTGCTGTTCTCGATGGTGATCGGCCTGACCTACCTGGCCACCATCCCGCCCACCATCGGCCTGGTGGCCAAGCTGCACGGCATGCGCTTTCTGGCGACCCTGTTTGGCATGGTGATGCTGTCGCACCAGGTTGGGGGTTTCCTGGGCGCCTGGCTGGGCGGCCGCATCTTCGACGCCACCGGCAGCTACAACTGGGTTTGGTATATCGACATCATGCTCGCCTGCGCCGCGGCATTGATCCATCTGCCGATCCGCGAAGCGCGCGTGGTGCGCCGGCCGGCGCCGGCCTGAGGCGCGCGATGTGCCGACAGCGGCGCGGCACGGGCTACGCAAGGTCGTGCGCAAGAGAAGCGAATTTGCCGATGCGGGCCTTGGCGTCATCAATCCTTGGGTGCGGTGAACTGCGGGCAGGTGCCGTCGAATTCCATGGCCTCAAGCACGCCGGAAGAAAACGTGGCGAAGAGGCCGGGATGGCGGCGCGCCGCGCAGCCCGCACTCGCCGGCGCGCCAATGGATCGCGCGCTGGATTAATTCTCCCCTTCTGACACACTGCAACGAAAGAAACCATGCAGACCAACTGGCGCACGCCGGTCATCGTGATACTGGCCGGCGCGCTGATCGTCAATTTTTCGATGGGCATCCGCCACGGCATGGGCCTGTTCATGTTGCCGATGACCAGCGACGTGCAAATGTCGCGCGAAGCCTTCTCGTTGGCCATCGCGGTGCAGAACATCTGCTGGGGGCTGTTCTCGCCGTTTCTGGGCATGCTGGCCGACCGCCATGGCGCCGGCCGGGTGATCGCCTTGACCTGCGTGCTGTATGCGCTGGGTCTGTGGGGTATGGAACTCTCGACCACGCCGCTGATGCTGACCCTGACCGGCGGCATCGTTATCGGCATGGCCCAGGCCGGCTGCACCATTTCGGTGGTCTCCGGGGTGATCGGCCGTTCGACAGCGCCGGCCCAGCGCCAGCAGGCGCTGGCGCTCTCGGGCGCCATCGGCGCCTGCGGCATGTTCTACCTGACGCCACTGTTGCAATGGGTGATTGCCGATTTTGGCTGGCGCGCCTCGCTCCTGACCGCTGCCTTCCTGATGCTCGCGGTGGCGCCGGTGGCCATTGCGCTGACCGAACCGGGGCGCGCCCGCCACGTCGCAGGCCAAGGCCAATCGGCGAGCGCGGCGATTCGCGAGGCCTGTGGCGAGCGCGGCTTCGTCCTCCTGTGCCTGGGCTTTTTTGTCTGCGGCATCCAGGTGGTATTCATCGGCGTGCACCTGCCGGCTTATCTGCGCGATGCCGGCATGAGCGGCAACACCGGCGTCATCGCGCTGGCCCTGATCGCGATCGGCAACATATTCGGCACCTACTGGTGGGGCATGCAGGGCGCCCGGCGACCCCGTCGCCATCTGCTGTCGATGATTTACCTGCTGCGTGCCGTCGTGATCGTGGTGTTCCTGCTGGTGCCCCTGTCGCCGGCTTCGGTCTATGTATTTTCGCTGGTCATCGGCAGCCTGTGGCTGGCCACCGTGCCCCTGACCAATGGCTTGGTGGCGCATATTTTTGGCGTGAATTACCTGTCGATGTTAGCCGGCGTGGTGTTCCTCTCGCATCAGGTTGGCGCCTTTCTGGGGGCCTGGATGGGCGGCTTTCTGTTCGACCGCACCGGCAGCTACACCGTCGCCTGGCTCATCACCGCAGGCTTTGGGGTTTTCGCCGCCCTGATCCACCTGCCGATCCGCGAGGAACCGGTCAAACGCCTGGCGTCCGCCTGAGTTGCCGGCCGCGGCAATCTGCCCAGGTACGCTGCCCGATCCGCCAAGCTTGATCGCCGCCCTGCGAGCGGGGCAGGTGGCCGGTGTTTTCGCGGTGTGCTATGTTGCCGGCGGTCGCGCCATGAGGATAGGCTGGCCAACCAAAGGCCGGGCCGCAGCGCCTCTTCACAACCACGGATCACGTTGCCACATGCGCCAGATCGTCCTCGACACCGAAACCACCGGCCTTGACCCCGCGCGCGGGCATCGCATCGTTGAAATCGGCTGCGTGGAGTTGTTCAACCGACGCTTGACCGACCACAATTTTCATCGCTATCTCAACCCCGGCCGCGACAGCGACGACGCCGCGCTGGAAATACACGGGCTGACACCTGAGTTCCTGGCCGACAAGCCGGGTTTCGCCGACATCGCCGCCGAGTTCGTGGAGTACGTGCGCGGTGCCGAGATCATCATCCACAACGCGCCGTTCGATGTCGCGTTCCTCGACGCCGAATTGGCGCAGGCGGGCCTGCCGCGCTTCCGCCAACTGGTAGGCGCGGTGACCGATTCACTGGCAATGGCCAAGGAACACCATCCCGGGCGGCGCAACAACCTCGACGCCCTGTGCGAACGCTATGGGGTATCCAACGCCCACCGCACACTGCATGGCGCCTTGCTCGATGGCCAGTTGCTGGCCGAGGTGTATCTGGCGATGACGCGCGGCCAGGATGCGCTGGGCATGGACCTGGGCGAGGGCGGCGCCACCGCCGCCATGAGCGCGCAGGAGAGCGGGCCACTGGCCACCTTTGTGCACAGCGCCTCGGCGGACGAAAGCGCCGCGCACCAGCGCCTGCTGGCAGGCATCGCGCTCGAATCGAAGGGCAGCCTGGTGTGGAGCGACGGCTAGCCTTGCGTGCGTTCTCATGTTGAGAGCGGCAAGCTCATCGCGCTCGCCACCACCGGCATTGAGCCCTGGACCAGCTTTCCCAACGTGCCGGCCTTCGACGAACAGGGGTTGAAAGGCGTCAACTACGACGCCTGGCCGGGCCTGCTCGGACCGCCCGGGCTGCCCGACCCGATCGCCGAGCGCCTCAAACGCGCCTTCGTTGACGCCTTCGGCAGTCGGGACGTGCGTGCCCGGCTGGATGCGGCCGGCCTGGTGGCTCGCGGCGGCCCACCGGAAGAATGGGCAACGCATATCCGCTCGGAACTTGCCTTGTGGCGGCCGATAGGGCAAGGCGCCAACATCAAGCCCGACCCATAGGCAGCAAGCTTTCGCCCGACTCCACCATCACACCGTGCCGTGAATGGTCCAAATTCCTCAGAGCAGTTCAGTCGGTCCGGTGCCGACAGTAGCGTCGGCCCGCGGTGTGAAGGAAGAGTTCAATTACGCCTGGTCGCGAGGCATCAATGCCTTGAAAGGCTATAGTTTCCCTTGGTCACGTTTTCGGCGAAGGACTGGCAATGGACACCGTCATCTGCGAAAGCGTCACGGTCGATCACAACGGGGCGGTTGTTGTTGTCGACGCCCGTCTGCATCCGGGAGAGGTGGTTGAAGTCGTCGTTCGGTCGTTGAACAAACCAGCGGCGCAAAGCTTCCATGATGTCGCGCGGACAGTGCGTATCGATGCGCCTGCGGATTATTCGACCTCATTCGAGGACGCCCTGCGCACAAAAGCATGACGCGCACGTGGTTTGTTGACACCGGGTTCGTGATTGCGATGGCGTCGCCGCGCGACCAATTTCACTAAGTCGGCCGTGCGCTTGATAGAGGCAATGCGGGTCGATCCGAATGTCGAGGTCGCTATTCCGAAGCATTCACCAGCGCGTCGCCCGGCGCAGATCGCGGTTATGCGAAAGGTGTCAGCAGCGGAATCAACTGGCGCCCAAGCTTTCGATAGACGAGAAAGTCCCGATCAAGCGTCATCACACGCGCAGATGGAATCACCTCCGCCATGCGCACCAGGCATGCATCCGCCAGCGAAGTCGGCGTAGCGCTTCAACAATTGCCCGACGCGCTCATGCTTCCGCGCCCCGGGCGGGCTGCGCGGAACGCACACCGCGGGCCTGCTGGCCGAGTTCGGTTACGCCTACGACAGTAGCGCTGAGGCCGGCACCGCGTTCGAGGACATGGACAATGTCGACTGCGTCGAGGCGGCCCTTCTGGCGCCCGGCCTGGCGCACATTCCCTGGCGCGCCGCGATGGTCGACTCGATCCAGTACCTGCGCCACCCGGTTCGTCCGCGGTCGCCGGCCGAAATGGCTGCCACCTGGATCGCCGGCATCGAGCGCGCCGCGACGAGCGGCGGCGTGGCCACGATGGTGGTCCACGCCTACGTGAGCGGCGTGGACGGACAGCGGTTCCAGGCAGTGCGCGACGCGCTGACCTTCGTGCGCTCGCGCAGCAACATTTCCGTCACCGGCGCCGGGGCGATCGCCGAGCGATTCCTGGTAACGAACATTTAAGGGAGAGACATGCGATTCAATCGACACCTGATCAGCGCGCTGGTATTGGCGCATCTGGCGCTTGCGCCGTTGGCCCTACAGGCGCAGGCCCCGGCCCCGGCCTGGCCGGCCAAGCCGGTGCGCGTCGTGGTCGCTTTCGCGCCCGGCGGCTCGCTCGACTTCGTCACCCGGACAGTGAGCGACTGGCTTACCCAGGAGCTGGGCCAGGCCTTCGTCGTCGAGAACCGCGCCGGCGCCAACGGCAACCTGGCCGCCGAGCATGTGGCCAGGCAACCGGCGGACGGTTACGTGGTGCTTGCTACTGCCGACGCGCTGCCGGCGGGCGCGCATCTGCACCAGCTGGGCTTCGATCCGCTGAAGGACCTGTTGCCGGTGATTCAGCTGACCCGCCAGCCGATCGTGCTGGCCGTGCACCCGTCGCTGGGCGTGGTCAGCGTGGCCGAACTGATAGCGCTGGCCAAAGCGAAGCCCGGCATGGGCTACGCGACTTCCGGCGCCGGCTCCGGCCAGCACATCGCCGGTGAATGGCTGGCCAAACTCGCGGGAATCTCGCTCACGCACGTTCCCTACAAGGGCGGCGGGCAGGCGATCACGGACCTGGCCGGCGGGCAGGTGCAGATCGGTTCTCTCGGCAACACGCCGGTCATGCCGCACTACCGCAGCGGCAAACTGCGCATCCTCGCGCAGAGCACCGCGGCGCGTTCGCCCACGCTGCCCGAGGTGCCGACCTACCAGGAAGCCGGGTTCAAGGGCATGGTGCTCGACCAGTGGCTGGGCCTGATGGTGCCGGCGGGCACACCGGCGGACATCGTCCGGCGACTCAACGGCGCGGTCGAGCGCGCGCTGGCCCAGCCAGCGTTGCGCGAACGTTTCGCGCCCCAGGGCCTGGAGGCGGTGGGCGGTTCGCCCGAGCAATTCGCGCGCCTCTTCCGCGAGGACTACGAGAAATACGGCCGCCTCGTGAAGGAATTGAACATCAAGCTCAACTAGGCAGGTGCGCCAAACGGTTTGGCGAGAAGTTGTGAACCAACCCTGGTTTGGATGCTCCAGTTGGAATGCAAAGCATGCCAGTGATGACTTTTACCCCGCCGGGCCCGGGCTCAAGGCGCAATCAGTGTCACGGCGGGAAAGAAGGTTCTATAGCGCGCTTTGTCTCGGGTCAACAAACTCCAGCCTTCGGACTGGGCGTGCGCGCCGATAAAAAAATCTGCCAATACACCCGTCTGCCCTTCTTTCGCGCGACGGAATTTCAGAAATGCCTTGCCCGCCATGAAAGACGCTTCTGCGGAAATCGGCTGCAACCTGATACCAGTCGGCTTCAAAAAAGAGCTTAGCTCGGCCAGGGTTTCATAGCTCGCGGCAAGTTCCGCGTGGATCACTGCGTTGATCGCCAGCGGGCCTGCCGCCCTGGCCAATTTCAACTGCCCGAGCGACCACGGCGCCCATTGCGGATCTTTTTTCATCACGTCAATCAAGACGTTGCTGTCCACCAGGATCAAGGCTTGTTCCAATTGTCTCCGCGCGTCAAGCGCATGATCGATTCCGTCGTGCCCTTGGTGGTGCTGCTGCCCAACATGGCATCGAATGGGTCAACTGTCTTGGCCTTGCGTTTACGCGGCTCCGCGCTTGCCTTTCATGAGTTGACCGATCACGTGCCTCCGCGTGTCTGGATGGCGATTGGACAGACGGATTGGCAGCCGCGGATTCAGACGCAGGCGATGCGCTTTGCGCGGTTTCCGGCGACGCAACTGGCGCTGGGTGTTTGCTCTCATGTGATCGACGGCGTCAAGGTGCCGGTCTTTGGCATCGCCAAAACGATTGCCGATTTGTTCCGCTACCGCCGCATCACCGGGGTCAATTTGGCGGTGGAAGGGCTGCGTGAAGCGCTGCGCCAGCGCAAAGCCAAACCGGCGGAGATTGCCAAGGCCGCCGTTGCCGCTGGCGTATGGAAAGTCATGGAGCCGTACATGGTCGCGCTCACGTCGAATGGATAAACCGATCCGCAACATGGGCGAGTCGGTTCGCGCGCGGTTGTTGACGATGGCGCGCGAACGTGGTCAAACCTTTGATTTGCTGCTGACTCAGTATGCGCTGGAGCGATTGCTCTACCGGATCAGCCAGACCCGCTATCGCGAACGTTTCGTGCTCAAGGGCGCAATGCTGATGACTACCTGGTTCGACGACCCGCATCGTCCGACGCGTGATCTCGATTTACCGGGCTATGGTGAATCGTCTGCCGAGGCAATGCTGCCGGTGTTTCGTGAAATTCTCGCGATCCGCAACGAGGATGGTTTGCACTTTGACGCCAGCGCTTTGCGGGCCGATCTGATCCGCGAAGAAACGGAATACGGCGGGCTGCGGCTGCGCACGACTGCGACGCTTGCCAGTGCGCGCATTCCGGTGGTGGTCGATATTGGATTCGATGATGCGGTGGAGCCCGCACCTGAAGAAATCGTTTTGCCGGTGCTGCTCGGCTTCCTCGCGCCATACCTTCGCGCCTATGCGCGGGAACCAGTGATTGCCGAAAAATTTTACGCGATGGTCGAGTTTGGCCGGGCCAACAGCCGGATGAAGGACTACTACCATGTCTGGCTGCTGAGCCGGACGCATCCCCTCGACGGGGCCCGTCTTGCTCGGGCCAGCAGCCACCTTCACGCGGCGTGGTAGTGACATTCCGCAGGTCATTCCCGATGGGCTTTCATCAGTGTTTTCCATGGCCGCGGGCAGGCGCTCTCAATGGGCAGTCTTCATTCAAGATCTTGCGGTGACGACACGTCGGGGTGCTGGCGCCGAACTCTCCATTACGAGCGGCAGTTACCGCACTGGCGCGGCCGCTCGTAGAGGCCGATGTCGTCGCCGCTGACCCGACTGCACAGGCCAAGACGGAGGGGGCGGTTAGCGACGCGCCTGAGCCGCCGCATCGCAAAGCGGCGCGCCATGTCCGGGCGCTGTTGCTGGTCCGCATCTAGCAGGTGCTGCCACTGCTGTGCTCGCAGTGCGGCGGCGAGATGAGGATCATCGCCTTCATCGCCGAGGCCGGCGATCCGGGCGGTTCTCGGCCATCCGGGCGTACCGACTGCGCCACCGACGCTCAAGCCGGCACGCGCGCCGCCGCTGTGGCAGATGCCAGGCAGCGAGCCTGGCGACATTGACCCGCGGGCGCATCCGGCGCCGGACCATGAGTTCGATCAGCGCAGCGCGTGGCAGGGGGAAACGACGAACGCATCCCGCTCGTCGGGGACGCACTGGAGCGCTATCCAGCCGAAGCTTTGAGAATCTTTCGGCATGATCTGCGCATTGACTGTGAATTTCAGCCACGGGATAATCGTAGAATAGGCATTGGAATTCCTATTCTTAAAAAGTGCGGGCGACGTCCGTGCTGCGGCCGGCATGCATTGCCGAGATCGAAGGGAAGCGGGTAGATGTCGTGTCCGAAGGAGAATTAATCGACGCCGGTCAGATCGTCGAGGTGACGCATGTGGACGGCAACCGAATCGTCGTGCGGCGAATACCGCATATCAACCGAAAGGAGTAACAAATGATCGAAATCGGAACTGGCATTCCCGGCAGCTTGGGCCTGCTCATAATGGTGGTGGCTGGGCTGGCCTTTATCCTGTATCTGGTGCCCATTCCGCTGTGGATTGCGGCATGGGCTTCGGGGGCTTACGTGGGGCTTTTCACCCTGATCGGCATGCGCCTGCGCCGCGTTCCGCCCACCACGGTGGTCACGGCCCGGATCAGCGCGGTGAAGGCCGGCCTCGATATCTCCATCAACGACCTGGAAGCCCACTTCCTCGCAGGCGGCAACGTCGTAAGGGTCGTCAACGCCATGATTTCGGCGGACAAGGCCAACATTCCCCTGCCCTTCAAGCGCGCTGCGGCCATCGATCTGGCCGGGCGCAATGTGCTGGAGGCGGTACAGATGTCGGTGCTCCCCAAGGTGATCCAGACGCCGAAAATCGCGGCCGTAGCCAAGGACGGTATCCAGCTCATTGCCGTTTGTCTGGTCACGGTTCGAACCAACATCGACCGGTTGGTGGGGGGCGCTGGCGAGGAGACAATCATCGCGCGCGTAGGCGAAGGCATGGTGAGCACCATCGGTTCCTCCGCGAGCCACAAAAGCGTGCTCGAGAGTCCGGATCACATCTCCAAGCATGTCCTCTCCAAGGGCTTGGACGCAGGTACGGCCTATGAGATCCTGTCCATCGACGTCGCCGATGTGACTGTGGGTGAGAACATCGGCGCCAAGCTACAGATCGACCAGGCCAATGCCGACAAGCAGATCGCCCAGGCCAAGGCCGAGGAGCGCCGCGCCATGGCCGTTGCGCTGGAGCAGGAGATGCGGGCGCGGGTGGTGGAAGCCGAGGCTGAAGTGCCGAGAGCCATGGCCGAGGCATTCCGCCAGGGCAACATGGGCATCATGGACTATTACCGGATGAAGAATTTGCAGGCCGATACGGTCATGCGCGAAGAGATCGCCAGCACCGGGGATGATCCCTCGGCCAGCCCGAGAAAGTAAGGAGGGGAAACCGTGAAGAACCTGCCCGATGAATTGCTCTATGGCCTATTCTTTGCCGTCATCCTGCTGCTCCAGTTCCTGATGAAGCGGTTCGGGCCGCAACAGCCACAGCAATCTCCGCACGATGAGCCTGATCCGGAACCCCTGGAGCAGGTGCAGGCGACTCCGACGACCGCGCCGGTATCAGCTTTGTCCGATATCCGGTTCGGCCAATTTGGGGAGCTGCGCCCTTCCTCTCCGGTTCCGAGAGTTCGTTTTTCCCGGAGGGCGCTGATGCGAACCCGGCGGGAGGTGCAGAACGCGATCGCCATAGCGACGATACTGGGGCCTTGCCGCGCTGACGAGCCACACAACATCGGTAATCACCCGTGACGGCGGACGCACCTTCAATCTCGAAACTCGTGCTCTTTAACCGCACGGTGTCCTGAAGCGCTGAAGGCGACCCGCTGCCCCGGTACCAGGGCGGCGGGCGTGTCCGTATAGCAGGCGGTGATCAGCTTGGGTACGTCTACCGGCATCGCGGGTGGCGCTGGCTTTCCTGCCGAAGTAATTGCCTGCATGGTCCTACTGCTGTAGCCGCGTCATTCCACAGGCGGATGACCGGTTCATTCAGATCGTGGTGATAACCCAGCATACTGAGAGATGCCGTGGTGAGATAAAAATCGCGGGCTTCCACCGTGGGCAGTCCGAGCCGGCGGGCAGTGAGGATGCGCAATATGTCCCGGTGCGCGAAGACATGCAAGCTGGCTCGCAGCGCGCCTATCCGCTAGGTGGCACGCTGCGCACGCATACCGATCCCTGGCAGCGTTTTCCCGTTCTATTTCGTAGCCGAGCGTGCTACGCGGCCGTCCGGCAAGGTCGTCAAAGGCTTGCTGGTCCAGAACAATCACCTGTTCACCCGGGTGAAGTCCAATGCGGTCGCCTTTGCCCCGTATCTATGGCAGGGTCCACAGAATCGGGGCCCTCCAAAGCTTTACGGTGACAAGATCAGGCTCAAATCTCTGATCAATGATCTCCAGTCCATGCAAACGGCTGCCAGCCCTGTCTATGGCTCGCACAAAGTGACGATCAGTTTCCGGGTCTGCGATGTGCTGTGCATGTGCGCTTCGTGGCGGTCACTCACCCTTCCAGGGGCTCGTGCTTGTTGATGTGTACCGACATTTCCCTCGACGCCGTCGAGATCATTCGGCTCTTTGGGTTACGCCTCCGGAGCGCCTGTTGCGCTACTGTGCCCGCAGTGCGGCGGCGAGATGAGGATCGTCGCCTTCATCACCGAAGGGCCGGCGATCCGGCAGGTTCTCGGCCATCCGGGCATTCCGACTCCGCCACCGACGCTCAAGCCGGCACGCGGGCCGCCGCTGTGGCAGATGCCAGGCAGCGAGCCTGGCGACATTGACCCGCGAGCGCATCCGGTGCCGGACCATGAGTTCGATCAGCGCATCACGTGGTTGCTCGGCCTGTTCCTCCTCATCATCATCATCATCATCAACGGCTTTCTGTTCTGGTTTGTCGGTTCCGTGCTCAATGGCTTGGTGGTCGAGTTTCTGGGTCGGCGTTTTCGGCGCCGTGCTGTACAGCATTTTTTCGTAGGCCAGGTCGAACCTGTTGCCTGGCGAAAACACACTTGAAAATGGTGCTGAAATGGCGCCATAATGTCAATGCGAAACCATTGTGGAGCCATTCATGTCCGTAAGCCTGTCCGTCAAGGAAGTGCCCGATCAACTCGCGGAGCGCTTGCGCGCCCGCGCCTCAAGCAATCACCGCTCGCTGCAGGGTGAATTGATGGCGATACTCGAGGCGGCCGCGAACGGTACGGCCCCGGTCCTTGCTACCGTCTCTGCGCCAGTCTCCACGCTGCAGTTACGCGGTACGCAGACCATCGAAGAAGCCCTGGTGGATTTGAAACGCATCTTTCCCCGGCCGGTTCCCGATCCGCTGGGCGCTGCACGCATCGTGCGCGAGATGCGCGATTCGCGCTACGGCGAAAGCACGGTGCGCGGCCAGCCGAGCGGCCACCGCGTAAGTGAAGGCAGAGGCGCCACGAGAAAGCCGAAATGACGTCCCTACAGGTACATATGGTGCGCGAACCGGCGGCTGAGTACAGCGCTCTGCCGCTGCTCGTCGTGGACGCCAGCCTGCTGGCCGCCATTTATTTTGGCGAAGAAGCCGGACCGGCTGCGGCTGAACGCATCGCGGGCCATCGGCTGGCCGCACCCTCGATTATCGACTATGAACTGGCCAATGTCGGCGTCAACAAAATGCGCCGCAACATCATGAATGAAGTCGCCGTGGAGTACGCCTTGAGCGCGTTCGCCAATCTGCGGCTGGAGCGCGTCACGGTCGAACCAGGTGCGGCTTTCGCGCTCGCCGCCAAGAGCGGGCTCACGGCTTACGATGCCGCCTACCTGCATGCGGCCATCGAGTTGCGCGCGCCCCTGGCCACGCTTGACGAAGCACTGGCGGTGCAGGCGCGCAAGGTCCTCGCGGAGCGCCGCCCAGGCGCTGGGTGGTCGAGCGTACTCACGCCTGGAACAAGCGCGCCCGCCGTCTGATGGCACACAATGATCGATCCAACCGGGCCGCGGTCGCTTCTATCTGGCTGGCCCAAGCGCGTATCCTCGCCACAAGACTGGTAGCGTAAATCATTCCGTCTTCGCCCTCTCAGAGGTCCAGGTTGCCCAGCCTCAGCAGCGACTTCAGGTAGTAGTAGTCACCGTACATCGTCGATGCGTCGATGCCCAGGCCGTGCGACAGGTCCGCAGTGGCGTGCAGTAACAGTCCTCCCGGCGAAGCGCGGTTGGCGCAGCGCTCGACCTGCGCGCGCAGCAGTCGCTGTGCGGTTTCCCGGTGCCGCGGGTCACCGGTCAGCAAATGCAACTTCATGAGGCCGAAGCTGGCGATCGCCCCGGCCGAGGAGTCCTTCGGAGGCCTTCTGCGAGCACGTGCGCGCCTGCGTCGCGAGGCCCTGACGCGCGCCGCGGGGATCACCAGAGGTGCCGCGGTGGCGCGACATTTCATGACGAGCACGGACTGGCTCGTGTGACGTTTGTCCGGGGGAACGCGCTCGATCTTTCGGAATCATGATGTTGTGTTTCACCGTCGAAGTCATAGTTGACCGACGAACTCCTGCCATGCAAAGGCGCGGACGCCGGCAGCCACAGCGCGTGTCGCGACCGGTGTCTTTGGTCGCTGGTGGACGAGGAACATTCTCGCTTCGGCTGACCGTGGATGCTTCTTCTTCAGGGCCTCGGCCAGACGTTGCATCGGTGCTGCCATCGCAGGCGTCACCGTGTGTACCGACTTGCATTCCACAAATGCGACCGAACCGCCGCGCTGCGGCAGCAGGAAATCTACCTCCAAACCCTGCTGATCGCGGAAGTAATACAACTCCGGGCGCTGCCCCCGGTTGGTTTGGACCTTGATCATCTCTTGCGCGATGAAGCCCTCGAACAGCGAGCCCAGAAACGGCGACTTCGCAAGTTCCGCCGCAGAGTCGATGCCCAACAGGTGGCAGGCCAGGCCCGAATCGGCAAGGTATACCTTGGGGGACTTGATCAGGCGCTTGCCGAGGTTCTCGTAAAACGGCGGGACGATCAACACTTGCGCGGTGGTCTCCAGTACGCCGAGCCATTGCGCGATAGTCGGCACGCTCACCCCCAGGGGCGCGGCAAAGTCGGTCTTGTTGAGAACCTGCCCGTGCCGGCTTGCCACCAGCGCGAGAAAACGCCGGAACGTGGCGAGGTCTTTCACCGCTGTCACCGCCCGCACGTCGCGTTCCAGGTAAGTCTGCACATAGGAGGAAAACCACAAGCGTGCTGCGCCCGGCCGCGCCAGCGCTTCGGGATAGCCGCCTCGCAAGAGGCTTACCTTGTCGCTTTCTCCTGTCGACAGCGGACGCAGTTGCAGCACCGCCGCCCGGCCCGCCATCGATTCGGTCACCCCTTGCATCAAGGGTGCTTCCTGCGAGCCGGTCAGAAACCACTGGCCGGTGCGTCGCGGCTGCCGGTCGATGCGCGCGCGTACCAGCGCGAACACCTCCGGCACGTTCTGCACCTCGTCGAGGATGACGGGCGTCTTGAGCGCGTCGAGAAAACCGTGCGGATCGGCCCGCAAGCGGGCGATGACCGTCGGGTCTTCCAGCAGAAAATAGCTCGTATTCGGCAGCAAACGCCTGAGCAGCCAGGTCTTCCCGGAACGCCGCGGACCGGTCAGCACCACGGCAGGAAAGTTCTGTGCCGCCAGCCGGACGGCTTTGGCCAGTTCGCGATGGACGTAGCGCATGATTGAGTATTCTAAAGTACAACTTCACATTTCACAATTACTGCAATCCACCGCAATGTCGCTGCCGCGCTTCGAACTTCAACGCTGACAGACACCACGCACGGTCGCCGCCATCTGATCGGGCAACTTCATTTCGATCGCACCCCTTGCTGCTCGCCTGCCTCGATATGCTCGTGGTACGCCTCGCGTATAGCGTTCCAGGAACAGTATGTCTGCGGGACTCGGCCTCGCATATGACGGCATTCCACTGGTCGGAGCGCCCCGATGATTGGGACTCGATCGCGTCCGTCGCCTCAATCACAATCGTGAGGCTGGTGCAAGTGGCGGGGTCAAAAGACCGCTTATGCCTCGATCAGATCGCTCTGCTCGAAAAAACGAAGCTCGCCGAATTGCGCCCGCCGGTCGATTTCTGCATCAACAACGCTTCCGGCCATTGCGGCTGGCAGGCCGGCTCCGCCGAGCGCGTCGAAACGCAGGCGGAGTAGGGGCGAGTTTGTCAATCAATAGCCTTATGGGCTGTCGCTGCTTGCCTGCTTGCGGTCAAGGGCCAGAAGCCAGCAGCCGCGCGCACAAGGGATGCAACACCTTGCGTTGCGTGTAAATGAGGTGAAAGTGGTCCTGTAGATCATCACACACCGCCACTTTGACCATGCCGTGCTGCTTGACGAGGTAGTTGTCCATCCACTGGGCGGCCGGAAACACGCCCATGCCTGCGCTACCGAAGGTGCTCAGCAGCGCGCTGTCTTCGAACTCGCCAACAATGTTGGGCTTGACCCGAATTCGCTCAAACCAATGGTTCAGGTCGGTGCGCAGAGCCGAGTGGCCGGTAGGCAGCAACACCGGGCAGTGCGTCAGGCTGTGCGGAAAGTCCGGCTTCAGTTGTTTGGCCAGGTTTTTGGGGGCGTACCAGGCAATCGGGCTGCTATCGAGCAGGTGGCTGTGGATTTTCATGGTGGTGTGGTGCGGGCTGGCGCGGTCTGAGATCACCGCATCTAGCCGGTGCAATGCCAACTCGGCCAGCAGTTCTTCAAATTCGCCATCGTGACACTGCAGCCGCAGGTGGGGCTCATCCAGGATCGGCCGCAACAGGCGTTGCACGGCCAGTTTGGCCACGCCGTCGGAAATACCGACGACAAAGCGCATGGTCTTGCCGCTGGCTGCCTCGCGAACTTTGCCGGGCAGTGCCTGACCCAGTTCAAAAATGTGCTCCGCCTGGTGCAGGGCGGTGACGCCCGCTTCGGTCAAGGCCAGCGAGCGCCCTGCCGGTTTGAACAGGGCATGGCCCAATTCCCGCTCCAGTTCGCGGACCTGGGCGCTGATGGTTTGAACGGCCATGTCCAGGCGTTCGGCGGCGCGGGTCAGCCCGCCTTCCTTGGCCACCACCCAGAAATAGTAGAGGTGCCGATAGTTGAAACTTTGGCTCATGCGGATGCCTCGCGTTTGGGTACTGGGCGGCAATGATTCGGATTTTACGAAGTAAAGTTCTAGTTTTCTCTACTTTTTATATTTGTATTTTATCCCTAAAGTGGAGCGCCATTGCAGCCCTTTCTGTTCCTGTTTGTAAAACCCTGGATTGGAGGCCGTCATGCAGATCATTTTTGAAACCAGCCACCCTGGCGCCCGCATGCATCACAAAACTGCGCTGGAGCGCCTGAAATTTGCATTGCAGCGGATGGACTGGCGCGTGCGTCAAGTCAAGGTCCGGTTAGACGATGCCAATGGTCCGCGCGGTGGGTTTGACAAGGAGTGTACAGTCCGGCTTTCGGGCCCCGCCTATGCGCCATTGGTGGTGCGGGCGGTGGCCTCCGATTGGCGGCAGGCACTGGTACTGGCCATTGAGCGGGCGGCCGGGTTGCTGGTCAAGACCGTCAAGCGTAGTCAATTTGGTGGGCGCCGCCGATCGGTAAAGCGCGATATGCCGGTTGCCGACCCGCTGACCTGACGCGCTTGCGGGGTCAGCCTCAAAGATCGAAATGTTGAATCAAGCAAGAGCATAGGCAAATGGAAACGACAGGAACCTGGTGGATGTGGGCCGGCTTCGGCGTCTTTGTGCCGGTGGCCATCGCGGTGGACCTGCTGGTCATGGAAAAGCAGGGTGCTCACAGAGTGACAGCCATTGAACCTGCAACCAGCCTGCCAACCCGGCCCGACCGATGCATTTTCTTTTGATCAAAGGTAGTCATCCATGCTGACCCCGACCGTGCCCCTTTCCCCCCAGCCCTGGCGGGCCGCCTACGCGGCGGCCGGCATCGTGGGCGACCTGCCGCCGCCAAACCATGCTTCCCTGGCGGCGCTGGTGCACAGCAGTTGCGTGACCTATGCGCAGCAGATTGCCTACACCTGCGTCGTGCCCAACGGCATGAACGGCAGCCTCACCTATGCGCAGGTGGATGCGCACTCGGACGCATTCGCGGCCTATCTGCGCCAGACGCTGAAACTGCCGCCCGGCGCACGCGTCGCGGTGCAACTGCCGAATAGCCTGGGCTATCCGGTGGTCGCGTTCGGCATTCTCAAGGCCGGCTGTGTGCTGGTCAATACCAATCCGCTCTATACCCCAAGCGAGATGCTGCACCAGTTCAAGGACGCCGGGGTCGAGGCGCTGGTGCTGAACGACATGTTTGCCGACAAGCTGCCCGCAGTCATGCGCGACACCGGTTTGAAGCACGTCATCGTCGCCAGTGTGACTGAGTTTTTTCCGGCCGTGCCCAATGCGGTGGTGCGCGGGGTGCAGCGTTTCTGGAGCCGCGTGCTGCCGCCGATCGCGGTGCCGCATGTCCGGCTCGCAGCCGCCCTGGCGCAGGGTAGGGAGGCGTTGGGTGCGGCCAGCGTCAAGGCCTATTGGGGTGATCTCAAGGCCAGCGATACGGCCGCACTGCAATACACCGGCGGCACCACCGGGGTGGCCAAGGGCGCGGTACTCAGCCACGGCAATCTGGTGGCCAACGTGCAGCAAATGCTGGCCATGGGCGCCACGCACATGACGCCCGGCAAGGAGTGCGTGCTCACCGCACTGCCGCTGTATCACATCTTCGCGTTCACCGCGAATCTGCTCGGCTTTCTGTCGATCGGCGCGCGCAACATCCTGATCCCCAGCCCGCGGCCGGTGCAGAACCTGCAGCGCGCGGTGGAAAACTATCCCGTCACCTGGATCACCGGCGTCAACACGCTGTTTAACGCGCTGCTCAACGAAGAGTGGTTTTTGGCCTACCCGCCAAAGCACCTGAAAGCGTCAATCGCCGGCGGCACCGCCTTGCACGGCGCCGTCGCCGAACGCTGGGCCGCGGTGACCGGCACGCCGATTGCCGAGGGCTATGGCTTGACCGAAACCTCACCGGTCGTAAGCTTCAACCCGCTTGGCGGCGGCGCCCGCCTGGGGTCGATCGGCATTCCGGCGCCGGGCACCGAAGTGCGCCTGGTGAGCGACGACGGCGCCGACGTGAAGGCTGGCGAAGCGGGCGAGATCTGGGTGCGCGGCCCGCAGGTGATGCAAGGGTACTGGAACAATCCCGGCGCCAGCGCAGACATCCTGCGTGATGGCTGGCTCGCCACCGGCGACGTGGCGGTGATGGACGAAGCCGGCTTCATGCGCATCGTCGACCGCAAAAAAGACCTGATCCTGGTGAGCGGTTTCAACGTTTACCCGAACGAGATTGAAGATGTGATCGCGCGCATGGACGCGGTGCTCGAAGTGGCGGTGATCGGAATACCCGATGGTCAAAGCGGCGAGGCGGTGCGCGCTTATGTGGTGCCCAACCCGGAGCACGCCGCAGCGCCCACCGCAGCGCAGATCGCCGAGCACTGCCGCAAGTATCTGACCGGCTACAAACTGCCCAAGTCAGTGGTGCTGCGTGACGAACTGCCGAAAACACCGATCGGCAAGGTGCTGCGTAAAGATCTGAAGGCCGAAGTCAGGGCCGAATTCGCCGCCAGAAAATGAGAACAAAAAAAGGATCCGCACCATGTTGACCGAACTCGAAACCAAACTGCTCGGCGTGATGATGATGGTCATCATGCTGGGCATGGGCGCATCCTTGACCTATCGCGATTTTCTGATCGCGCTGCGCAAGCCCAAGGGCGTGCTGGTGGGCCTAGTGTGCCAATACGGCATCATGCCATTTATGGGCTACGCGCTGGCGATGGCACTGGGCCTGCCGCCCGGCCTTGCGGTCGGCCTGATCCTGATCGCCTGCATGCCCGGTGGCACCACCTCGAACATCTTCACTTATTTCAGCAAGGCGGTGCTGGCCTTGTCGATCATGATGACCAGTGTGTCCACCCTGGTGGCGCTGGTGGCGGTGCCGGCACTGCTGGAGTTCTATTCCGGCGCTGCCGGAATCACCGGTGATTTCCGGATTCCTGCCGGCAACGTGGCGCAGGTCCTGGTGGTGTTGCTGGTGCCCACGGTAATCGGCATGGTGTTGCGCAAGCTCAATCCGAATGTGGGTGCAAGCATCGAATTGCTCGGCGGCATGCTCGGAATCGCAGTCATTGTGTTCCTCATCATCTCCTGGGTACCGCGCAACTACCAGTTGCTCACCGTCACGCCCTGGTATGTGTATTTCGCCGCAGTCGGACTCGGCCTGTTCGGCATGGCGCTTGGTTACAGTTTGGCCAAACTGCTCAAGCAGGACAACAACCGCAGCCGCACCATTGCGCTTGAAACCGGGATCCAGAACGGACCACTGGCCGTGCTGATCGTGACCCTGACCTTCACCGGCGCCATGCAGCAGGAAGTGCTGCTGATTCCGGTTTTGTACTCGCTCTTCATCGTGCTTACCAGCAGCGCCGTCACGGTATGGTTCCGCAGATTGTCAAGCCGTGAAGCTAAAGCGCGTGACAGTGCCAAAGTGGGCGCGCTGAATCCCACATAGCCTGCGCGCCCGCTACTCCATCCCATTTCCACCATTTCGAGAGGAATCCTGCCTTCATGATCAACAGCGACCAACAACGCGCCATTCTGAGTGTGTGCCTGATGGCAGCCTTCGCCGATGGCAACAACGACCAACGGGAACGCGCACGCATCGAGCAAGTGTTTGATTCGCTGGCGAGCCAGCAGGCCGACGCTGCCGCTTGGCCGCTGCCTGCTGTCTATCAGGCGGTGCTGTTGAAGCAGGTTTCGCTGACCGATCTGGCTGCCCTTTTGAACACCGATGGGTCGCGTCAGCTCGCCTACGAAATGGCAGTGCATGTGATTGATTCAGACGGGGTGCAAACTGTTGCGGAGCAGGCATTCCTCAATGAGTTGCGCCAGGCATTGGGGCTCTCGATTGGGCAGGCCTTAAGCCTGGCGGGCCCGGCCGATGCGCTGGCAGCAGCCGCCTACGCGCCGGCGGCTGCGCCAGCCCTGGCTTCCGCGGTAGCGCAGCCGGTCAACGAAGTGGAGCTGGACAAGACAATTCTGAACAGCGCGATTATGAACGGCGCGCTTGAACTGTTGCCGCAATCCTGGGCCACGATGGCGATTATTCCGCTGCAAACCCGGATGGTCTATGGCATCGGCAAAAAGTACGGTTTCGAGCTCGATGCCGGTCACGTAAAGGAATTCCTGGCCACCGTAGGCGTCGGTCTGGCGTCGCAGTATCTGGAACAGGCGGGGCGCAAGCTGATCGGCGGCTTGTTCGGCAAGCTGGCCGGCGGCCTGGTGGGCAGCCTTACGCGCGGCGGCACCGGCATGGCATTCTCCTTCGCTTCCACGTATGCCCTGGGGCAGCTTGCCAAACGCTACTACGGTGGCGGCCGCACCATGTCTGCTGCGGTGCTCAAGGATACTTTTTCACAACTGCTGGAGCCCGCCAGGCAAATTCAGACCCAGTATGCGCAGCAGATTCAAGCCAAAGCCGGCAACGTCAATATGGCGGACGTGCTGTCTCTGGTGCGCGGCAAATCGAACGTCGCATAGGGGCCCGCCGGCAGCCACATCAGCCGATCGCGGGCACGACGCGGGTCAACGCCCGCCGGCCTGGTCGGGTGCAAATATCTCCGTATTGGCAAGCACCCGGTGCGGGCGCACGATCGATTACCGCGCGCTAGCGCCGGCCGCCGCGATTGCACTCGCGCGGGCGCGCGGCGCAAGCGCCTTCATGCAAAAGCATCTCGAACAGGTGACGCAGCGCATTGGCGCAGGGGTCGCCGCGGAAGTTAGCGGCGCGGTCGAGGCCGTCTGCGGTCGGCCCGCGCGTTGGCTCGAAGGTTGGCTGCGCGAAGCATGCGCAATAGGCCAATGCTCCCCCCAGCCGCGATAGACCACAGTAAGCCTTTTCATTGTTTTGTCGCTGCTACCGCGCGGCGCGCCCGCTTGCGACCGGCTGCGTACGCATTACGTTCCATCTGGGCGATAGAGGTGCCAGGCGGCGACAACAGGTGTTCGAAGTCGCCACTCGCGCCCAAGGCCTGAACACACTTGACGAAGGTAGCTAGCGTCGATTGGCCGCCGTTTTCGAGCTTTCGCACTGCACCGAACGAAATGCCGGCGCGCCCGGCGAGCTCGGCCTGGGTCAGGTTCTGCACCAGGCGCAGGCGGCGTACGCGCTCACCGAGAAGACTGGAAATCTCGGCGCACGTCGATAGTTCAATAATCATTATTGCAGCAATTAATCAATAAAATAAACTTTAATTGCTACAATAATATCATTTAACTGTTACGCCAGTGGAAACTGGCGATCTGGCTACACGCAGCGCCCGCCATCGACCTCGATATTGACCCCAGTGATGAAATTCGCTTCATCCGATGCCAGATACAGGCAGGCATTCGCCACATCCTGTGCGGTCGAGAAGCGCCCGAGCGGTATGCTGACCATGAACTTGGCGCGCCTGGCCTCATCGATCTCGCCGCCCGCGAACGCCTGCGAGAGCGCGGTGTCGGGATTGAATACGGGGTTGACGCAATTGACCCGCACGTTGTCGGGCGCAAATTCAGCCGCCATCGACTTGCTCATGAGGACCACCGCGCCCTTGCTGGCGTTGTAGACCGTCAGGCCCGGGCGTGGACGGATGCCGGCGGTCGAGGCGATATTGACCAGGCTGCCGCCGCGTTCCTTGCCCTGCGCGCGGAACACCGGCAGCGCGTTCTGTGCTGCCAGGTAGACGCTCTTGACGTTCACACTGAAGCAGCGGTCGAAGTCGGCCTCGCTGACCTCGACGAAAGGGCGATTGACGTGGGTCCAGCCGGCGTTGTTGACCACGCAGTCCAGGCCGCCGAAATGCTTTTGTGCCGCGTCGACGAGCGCTTTCCAGCCGGCGTCGGTGGTCACATCGGCCAGTTGAAACACGACGCTGCCGCCTTTTGCCTTGATCGCAGCGACAGTCGCTTCGCCGCCCCTGGCATTGATGTCGTTGACCACGACCTGCGCACCTTCCTCGGCGAAGCGGGTGGCGATGCCTACGCCGATGCCCGAGCCGGCGCCGGTGACGATGACAACCTTGTTCTTCAAACGCATGAAACCTCCCGATCGATGGTGTGGGTTAAAGCTCAGGTGGCGCTGATTGTAGCCCGCTGCATTTGCGCTGAGAGGTTGATGTCAACCGAGCCAGGTCGGCCGATATGGCCCAATGAAAACCGCGCAGGCCGCCTCTGACAAGCTTCTGCCTGTGCGCGACTGGGTCAGTTCGCATCGATACCCACGCGCAAGGCCGGCGCGAGAACTGCCTGGCGCAGCGCATCGTCGGTGCGCAATGGGCCGCCCATGCGCTTGCCCTTGCGCGCCGTGCCGACGCGGTGGCCGAAAAGAAGCAGCGCTTGGTCGCTGTCGCGTTGCCGCGACATCCAGAAGAGGCCGTCCACCTTCGGGTACTGCATGTGTGTGTGGGCGATCGGATCGAACGCGGTCATGGTCCTGCGCCCTTGGTCGCTGTTGCAGGCGCGCATCCTCGCACGCCACCACACCGGCCGCAACGCCACCACGCCGCTGCGGGAATATCAGCGCGCCGGCGGGCTTTGCGCCCGCGCGAAATCCACGAACGCGGCAGCCGCCGGCGACAAGCGCGCGTCGCCGGCGTGCACCACATGCCAGAAGCTGCGCAATGGAAAGCCGGCCACCTCCAGGCGCGCGATGCCGGAAGCGCCGGTCAAGGCGTGGCTGGAGATGACCGCGCAGCCGAAGCCCGCGCCGACGGCGTGCTTGATGGCCTCGTTGCTGCCCAGGGTCATGCGGGTGTTCACGGCCACGCCGCGCCGCGCGAAAAACTCATCGGTGATAAGCCGCGTGCCGGAGCCCGGTTCGCGGGCGACAAAAGGCTCGCGCACGAACACGGCCAAGGGCACGCGCTGTCGCGCGGCCAGGCGATGCCGACGCGCGGCGATCGGCACCAGCGGGTTGTCCAGTATCGGCAGGCTGACGATGTCACGCCCTGCGGGCGGGCGCGCCATCAAGTACAGATCGTCGGCGCGGCGCGCAAAGCGTTCGAGCACCTGGGCGCGGTTGAGCACCTCGAGGTGGATGTCGATGCCCGGGTAGCGCGCGTGAAAACGGCCCAGCAGGCCGGGCGCAAAATATTCGGCCGTGGTCGCGGCGGCCAGGCGCAGGTGCCCGGTCTTGAGGCCGCGCCGGTCGGCCAGGTCGGCCGCCAGGGACTCCAGGCTGCGCGCCACCTGGCGCGCCGCCTCGGCCATGCGCAGCCCGGCCGCGGTCGGCGCCAGGGAGCGACCGCGCGGCTCGAACAGCGGCTCCCCGGCGATCTCGCCGGCCTGGCGCACCTGCATGGACAGGGCCGGCTGCGTCAGATGCAGTTCTGCTGCCGCGCGCGTCAGGTGGCCGTGGCGCACGATCGCCTCGACGGCGCGCAGCTGGGACATGGAGAGTCGATTCATTGATCAATAAAAATTATCATTAATATCAAAACATATCATTGGATATGATGTTCTGCAAGCGCCAAAATGCGTGACTCACTCAAACGCCACGCAAGGAACGCACGATGAACCCCACTGACACCCCCGAAATTGCCAAGGTCGGCACCGCCGCACGCGTTGCCGTCTCCGTCTGCGTAGGCGATGGCATCGGCCCGGAAATCACCGCCGCCGTCCTCGAGGTGCTCAAGGCCGCGGGTGCGCGCCTGGACATCGAGACCGTCGAGATCGGCGAGAAGGTTTACCTGCAAGGCGTCTCCTCCGGCATCAGCGACGCGGCCTGGGCCAGCCTCAAGCGCACCCGCCTGTTGCTCAAGGGCCCGTTGACCACCCCTCAGGGCGGCGGCTACAAGAGCGTCAATGTGACCCTGCGCAAGACCATGGGCCTGTTCGCCAATGTGCGTCCGGTGGCGACCTTTCATCCCTTTGTGCCGACCATGCACCCCGAGATGAACGTGGTGATCGTGCGCGAGAACGAGGAGGACCTGTACGCCGGCATCGAGCACCGCCAGACCACCGACGTGACCCAGTGCCTGAAGCTCATCACCGAGCCCGGCACGCGCAAGATCGTGCACTACGCCTTCGAGTACGCGCGCCACCACGGGCGCCGCAAGGTGACCTGCTTTACCAAGGACAACATCATGAAGATGACCGATGGCCTGTTCCATCGCATCTTCGACGAGATCGCCACCGATTACCCCGAGATCGCCGCCGACCACATGATCGTCGACATCGGCGCGGCGCGTCTGGCGGCGCGGCCCGGCAAGTTCGACGTGATCGTCGCGCCCAATCTGTATGGCGACATCATCTCCGACATCGCCGCTGAAGTGGCGGGGTCGGTGGGCCTGGCCGGTTCGGCCAATATCGGCGACACCATCGCCATGTTCGAGGCGGTGCACGGCTCGGCACCCGACATCGCGGGGCGCGACATGGCCAACCCCTCGGGCATGCTCGAAGCCGCAGTGCAGATGCTCACGCACATCGGCCAGGGCGAGGTTGCCGAAAACGTGCGCAACGCCTGGCTTGCCACGCTGGAAGACGGCATCCACACCGCCGACATCGTCGGCGAATTCACCACCCGGAAGGTGGGCACGCGCGCCTTTGCTGAAGCGATCGTCGCGCGCATGGGCAAGCGCCCGGTCAAGCTGCCGGCCGCGGCGCTGGCGCAGGCGCGGCCGATGAAACTGGCACCGCTCGCACCGCGTACCGCAAAGCCGATCGAAAAGCGCCTGGTGGGCGTGGATATCTTCCTCGACTTCGCCGACCTGCGCCCGGCGCTGCTGGGCGCACGCATCACCGAGGCCCTGCCCAGGAGCGCGACGCTGAAATTCATCACCAACCGCGGCGTCAAGGTCTGGCCTCACGGGTTCGACGAGACCTTCTGCACCAACCACTGGCGCAGCCGCTTCATGCCCTCAGAGGTGCAGGCCGAGCACGGCGGCGCCAACGACGCCTGGGTGCTGGCGATCATGCAAAGCCTGGCCGCCTCCGGGCTGGAGGTGATCAAGATCGAGAAGCTCTACACCTTCGACGGCGAGCCGGGGTTCGCGCAGGCGCAAGGGGAGTGAGGGTCAAGGATAAGGATGGGAATTTCAGTGCCATTTTCGGATTGACCCGGCCATATTGGTCTGCGTCAATCGTTGATTAGTTGTTGTTTTGGCGCCGCAGCCGCCTGATCGTCCCTGAAACCCCGCCCCGGCATGCCCGTTGTCTGTGCCTCTGGCCACCTGGGTGGCGGACATTTGCCGCGCAGGTGGCCAC